>Ga0209475_10000191_pt1 | contig 174260 bp, 184 predicted proteins | sample tdDd471_FD_187128 | JGI IMG/M metagenome (GOLD analysis project Ga0209475, IMG submission 187128) | Marine sediment microbial communities from the Atlantic coast under amendment with organic carbon and nitrate - tdDd47.1 (SPAdes)... | ecosystem: Environmental > Aquatic > Marine > Coastal >... | reverse complement strand
AAGAGACACATCCAATCCGATATAATCACTCATGGTCACGCTCCTTGTCAGGTCCATTGGGGCTGCTCTACGCAGACCCCGTCTATAGACCCGGAGCGTGACCAGCCGCGATTACGGCCATGTCCCGCGTTTTCACATCGCTACAGGTTGCAATTGCGCCGCATAACTTCAGCTCGCTCCTCAAAAATGTCCACGTCCCGCGGGCGATAATCAAGTATTCCTTCAAAATGATCCTGGTCAGTGGCCCATTCTTTGTAGCCGATCACAGGCGCCGGACCATAGATGGTGTCTACTTCTCCACTGTACCATTCACCCAACAAGCGCACGCTATGTGAGCGAAAAATTTGACCTGGCACATAATGGCGAGACCGTCTATTTTCGTTGCACTGAAGTAAAAGGTCATGGCCATGAGAAAAAAGTACCATTCCGCAGACTAAATAATTCTCACCAACACATAGAGAGTCATAGCCATAGAGCCCTTTATTAATCGGAACGTAATTGGGATTGCACTTTGACAGATCAGATCGAGACGTGGAGGTGCATGTAACTATCATTCTTTTTTCCTTGTTCGGGCCTTTCGAGTTTGAAGTCCTCAAGCGGAGAATTTGCACAAAAAACAGGGGTGGACCACTTATTCCTGCTTGATCTCGACCTGAGCGAGGGCAGCGAGGTTCACGCCAGGGCTCATTTGATCCCCCTGTCGGGTGGACTCTCCTTGTGGCCCTGTGGCCAAATCGGACCAGCAAAGGGAGAGGCGGAATGATGCTGCTGCAATCGATGCGAGGCGTGCTGACGGGGCTGGCGCTGGTCGGGCTGTCGGCAGCGATGGCTGCGGCTCAGACGTCGTCGGTCGATCCTGAAGCGCCTCTTGCGGCCGACCGCTTGCCGACATCCGCCTCCAACTGGTCAGCTATCATGACCGATGCGCGCGGCCGGACGCGGACGGTTCACGGTCGCGCCGATGGCGCGCGGTCTCTTGGCGCCGGTCCTGATGGCATGGAGGCGCTCTACCGCGCCACCGAAGCCCAGATCTATGAGCGGGAGGCCGGCAATCTCGACTTTGCAGTGGTCGAGCCGGCTCCGCGCCGCCCGATCTATCTGGATCGCGAGTATCTGCGCTATCTGGACGTTCGGGTCACATCCGTCTCAGCGGAAACCTGGCGCGGCGAACCGGTCGAACGTCTGGAGCTCGACAGTTGGCATGACGCCACACCGGAGACCTTGTCGGGTGAAGTCCTGATCACCGGCGATGGTATTATTGTCGCTGCAGAGCTGGGTGGGACCCATGCGCCGGAAGGCCAGGACATCTGGGTCAACTGGTCCGCCGCCTATCAATTGAGCGAGCTCGAGCGGGGTGTCGATCACGATCCGGCGTTGTTTGAATGGCCCGAATCCGTCGCCCATATCAACGCGCCGGGCTAGGCCGCGTTCACGCGTCCTAGCCCTTATACACCGACTTCGCCCAGCGCCGATGGACCCAGAACCATTGTTCTGGCGCCTGGCGGATTTCGCTTTCCACCCACTCATTGATCCGCGTCACCGTCTCGACGATGGCGGCGGACTTGTCGGGATTGGTGGAAATCTCGATCGGGTCATGCACCTCGACGCGGAAGCGAGCGCCGCCCATGCGGCGGATCGATAGCGGCAAGAGCGGGCAGCCATGGCGCATGGCCAGGCGTGTCGGGCCGGGTGCTGTCATCGAGGGCAGGCCGAAAAAGGGCGCCTCGACACCGTCATTCATCTTCTGGTCGTTCATCAGCGCCACGGCCTCACCGGCCTTCAGCGCCTGCATCAGCGCCTTGGCGCCGTCGCCGCCCTTGGCGGTCAGTGTCTTGACGCCATAGCCGACCCGCATGTCGGTGATGCGTCGGTCGATCAGCGGGTTGTTGGCGGGACGATAGGTGATGTGGCAGGGCAGGCGGGTCTGGCTGATTGCGGCGGCGCCGATCTCCCAGTTGGAATGGTGCATCGAGATGATCACGGCCGGCCTGCCGGCATCACGCAGGGCCTCGAACTTTTCCCGTCCGATGAATTCGACCCGCTCATTGAACTCAGGCCCGGAAAAGACTCCCAGATGCGGCATCTCGCCGGCCAGTCGTCCGAAATTCTCCCACATGCCGCCCAGCAGGCGCTCGATCTCGGGCGCGGCGGCTTCGGGGAAGCAGCGTTGCATGTTGATGCGGGCGACCTTGTGGACCGGCATCAGCGGACCCAGCTTGCGCAGCAAAGCGCCGGCGGCGTCCGACGCCTTGTCGATGCCCTTGATCTTGTACCAGCCGGCATAGGCATCCCAGGCAGCGGCTTCAAATCGCCAGCTGATCCGGGTCAGGGCTGAGGCATTGCGCGTGGCATCTATCATGGACCGGATTTAACCAGCCTCGCCGCCCGCGTCCATGTCGGCGTCCATCACGTCGCGCAACAAGCCGTCCAGCGCGCCCGGATTGGCGAACACGGCGCGGACCGGCCAGGCGGTGATACGAGCCTGCACGTCGACCGGCAGGCGGACCCAGTCCTTCTCGGTCGTGATCAGCCGGGCGTCATGGGCTGCGGCCAGGGCATCAAGATGACGCACATCGCCGACGTTGAACGCGTGATGATCGCCATAAACTGCAACCTCGCCGATATCACCGCCGGCAGCCCTCAGAGCATCGAAGAACTTTTCCGGTCGGCCAATGCCGGCAAAGGCGACCAGCTTGCCGGCCGGCGGCGGCGCCAGCGGTTCCAACCAGGCTTGGAAGACCGGGATGGACAGGTCGGCCAGGCCGAGCCCGGTCCAGTCCGGCTCGGTGGCGGCATCGGGCATCATCACGACGACTGCATCGGCGCGGGCAAGGCCGGTCGCGACCGGTTCGCGCAGCGGGCCTGCGGGGACGATCGTCCCGGGACCCCAGCCGGTCAGCCCGTCGACGACGACGATCGAGCAATCCTTGGCCAGGTCCGGGTTTTGATGACCATCATCCATCAGCACCAGATCAACACCGCCCGCCGCCTCGATGGCGCGGCCACCGGCTGCGCGGTCGCGGGCGATCCAGGCCTGGCCGGAGCGGGCGAGCAAGAGCGGCTCATCGCCGACGGTGGCGGCGTCGTGGGTAGTCGGTTCAATGCGCAAGGGGCCGGCTTCGCGGCCGCCATACCCACGCGATAGGGAGGCGGCGGTCAGACCCATGTCGGCGAGGCGTTGCATCAAGGTCTGGGTGACCGGGGTCTTGCCGGTGCCGCCGACCGTCAGATTGCCGACGCACACGACTTTGGGGTCAATACGGACGGGCGTCGCCTTGCGGATGCGGCGGGCGACGGCCCAGGCATGAATCCAGCCCAGCGGCGCCAGAAGGGCACGGGCGAGGGCTCCCGATCCGCGGCCGCCATCGGTGCGCCAGAAAGCCGGTTCCTTCATGCCTCCGGCTCCGGGCCATCGGCTTGGTAAAGCAGGACGGAGAGGGCCGACAGCGTGGTGTCCAGCGCACCGCCCGAGGCCTCGCTGATGGCCCGTTCAGCGGCGGCCCGTCCCGGTGCCTTGGCCTGCCAGACCTGTTCGACCGCGGCAGACAGGGTTTGCGCATCGGTCACTTCAATCATCGCCGAGTGGCGGCGATAGGCGCCGTAGATATCGTCAAAGCTGTCGACATGCGGACCGGTGATCACACAGGCCCCCGCTAGGCTGGCTTCGATCGGATTATGGCCGCCAATGCCGGGCTTGAGACTGCCGGCGATCAATGCCGCCGGGGACAGCGCGAACCACAGCGGCATCTCGCCCAGCGTATCGGCAAGCCAGACCGTATCGGCGCCGTCCGGTATCTCACCGGCAGAGCGCCGTGCCACCTTGAAGCCGCGCTGACGGGCCATGGCTGCGAGGGGCTTGCCACGCTCGGGATGTCGCGGAGCCAGAATGAGGAGGGCGCCGGGATGGGTCTCGCGCAACAGCGCATGCGCGGCCAGGATGGTGCTGTCCTCGCCCTCATGCGTTGAGGCCGCGAGCCAGACCGGTCGCCCGGCCAGCGCGATCTTCAGCGATGACAGCTCGCGGGCGTCGGGGGCGGCGGGTCTGGCTTCCAGTTTCAGATTGCCGGCCAGCACGATCTCGCGACCGGTCAGGTCTTCCAGTCCGTCGCGGGTGCGGATGTCGGCTGCCCCGATCCAGGCAAAGGCTTCCAGAAGCCGGCGGACGGCGTCGCCGCGTTTGCGCCAGCGGGTCAGCGAGGCGGTGTTCATGCGCGCATTGACCAGCGCCATCGGAATGTCGCGAATGCGGGCCTCGATCAGCAGGTTGGGCCAGAGTTCCGACTCGGCGAAGACACCGACATCCGGGCGCCAGTGATCAAGGAAGCGGCGAACAGCACCCGGCGTGTCGACCGGGACGTATTGATGCTTGGCCTGGGGCGGCAGGCGTTTGGCCATCAGGGCGGCGGATGTAACGGTGCCGGTGGTGACCAGGAATTCCAGCTCCGGATCGCGCGCTGCCAGCTGGTCGATCAGTGTCGCCAGTACCAGGCTTTCGCCGACGCTGGCGCCATGCAGCCAGATCAGTCGGCCTTCAGGCCGCTGTATTTCGGGCCGGCCGAGACGTTCATGGCGGCGATCAGGGTCTTCCTTGCCGGCGCGGGCGCGGCGCGACAGGACGAGCGGCAGGATCGGCGCGGCAAGCCCGGTCAGGACGCGGTAGAGGGTGAGCGAGGCCGGCAGGCTCACGCGGTCGCTCCCGCCTCACCGCCTGAGGTGCGGTCGGCCTTGCTGGCTGCGCGCCCCGTGCCCGGACGGCGTTTGACGTCAGGCTCGATCAGGTCTCCGGCGACGGCCTCGTCGGCCTCGCGGCTGAGGTCGTTGAGCTGGGTCTCGAGGTCGAGGCGCGCGGCTTCGAGATCGGCCGGGCTGGCATCCCTGGCGACATGGATCGGCTCGCCCCAGATGATGACTCCGCGGGTGAAGAAGTGTGGCAGGCAGTGATGATCCCAGGCCTTGCGCAGGATGGTCTTGCGATGGGTCGACCAAGTGAAGGGCAGGATCGGAACGCCGGTATCGCGGGCCATGCGGACGGCGCCGAAGCCGGCCCGCATGCGAGGGCCGCGCGGCCCGTCCGGCGTCACCGCACCGCAACCGCCGGCATTGAGATGATTGACCATGGCGCGGTAGGCCGCTTCCCCGCCCTTGGCGGCGCCCGGCTTGTCGGGATTGCGCGAGGAGCCGCGCACCACACCGACCTTGTACCAGCGCGCCAGCCGCGACCCGATCTCGCCCTCGCGCGATCGCGATGCCAGGGCGACCATGCGATCCTTCTGTCGGGCCCAGCCATGCAGGGCCATCAGGATGCGGCCGTGCCAGACGCAGCCCAGGATCGGCTTGCGCTCGTCCCAGACTGACTGGACATAGGCGGTGTTGCGATGTTCCCAGCGAATGGAGTGGCGGACCAGCTCCAGATAGAGCAGGACGAAGAAGGCTAGGACTTCCTGGGCCCAGGGCCGGGAGAGCAGGCGTTTCGACATGATGCTCCCTTGCTCACCCCGGTGAGCCAAAAGGTCAAGCATGGCGCGCGGTTGCGTCAAGGCCGAGACCGGCCTAAATGCGCTGCCAGACGAAAGGCCCAGCATGCCCTATGACCTGAACGACCCGACTGATCGCGAGCGCGCCTGGCAGGATTATCTGTGGAAGGATCATGGCATCCTGCGTCAGAAATTCCACAACATGCACGAGGTCGGTGGCGGCATGTGGCGGGCCAACCAGCCCTCACCGGAGCGGTTGGAGCAATTGGCGGCGGACGGGTTCAAGACCATTTTGAACATTCGCGGCACCCAGCCGGGCGTATGCTATTACGATCTCGAGAAAGAGGCCTGCGAGAAGCACGGCCTGACCATGATCGACATGCCCTTCGGGTCACGCGAAGCGCCGTATGTCGACCGCATGCAGCGGGCGGTGAAGATTTTCGAGAGCATCGAATATCCCGCCCTGATCCACTGCAAGTCGGGCGCTGACCGGGCCGGCATCATCTCGGTACTCTACGCGCTGACCAAGCTGAAGCTGCCCTATGACGAGGCCATCAAGCACCTGTCGCTGAAATACCTGCACGTGAAGGCCGGCAAGACCGGCGTGCTGGATTATTTCTTCGAGTGCTATCGCGCCTATAACGAAACCACGCCGATTGATTTCTGGGAATGGGTTGAAACGGTCTATGACCGTGATGCGGTCCAGTCCGGCTTCATGTCGAGCTGGTGGGGCAACTTCCTGACGGAAAGGCTGCTTCGCCGCGAATAGGCCGAGGCCATTTTTTATAACCAGTGAATTCATCAGATATGACGACTCTTTCCACAGGATTGAGTCACATTAACCCTCGTTAACCACGTTCAGCGTCCCGCCTTGCGGGAGGCGGAGGGGAGAGGGGCTGATGCCGGATCTGGCCATACGTTCGGACTGTACACAGGAGCGGTTGAACCGCCTCAATTTCCTGCTGTCACGCGAGTGTGGACCAGCCTTCCTTGAGGCTTTCGTCAAGCAGACCGCCGAGATATTTGCTGCCGACCGCCTCTATATCGCCCGTATCGATGCCACCCATTCACGTATGCGCACGCTGAAAGTTGCCTGCGGTTCAGCGATGGTCGGCAATTATTGTTACGAGCTGAAAGGGACGCCCTGTTCCGATGTGATGGACGCGGGCGCCGACATCTTCGAGGACAATGTGTCAGCGCGTTATCCGCGCGATTTCATGCTCGAGGAAATGGGCATGCGGGCCTATGTCGGCATGCCGCTCTACAATGGCGCCCAGTCGGTCGGCATCGTGGTCGCGATGTTCAAGCGTCCGGCCGACGTCGCCGACGAAATGCTGTCCGTTTTCAATCACTACCGCCGCCGCCTGACGGGCGAGATCCTGGCCGCCGAGTCCGGTGATCGCGCCGAGCTGGCGATGAAAGGCACGTCCGACGGCATTCTCGATTTCTGCCTCGAGACCGACCAGATCTATATCTCGGCGCGCGGCCGTGAACTGCTGGGCTACCAGCCCCGGGATTTTACCGCGGCCACGGATACATTCACCAATCTGATCCATGCCGATGACCGGCCACGTTTCCAGTCAGCCCAGCAGGCCCATTTCCGGGCCGGGCGACCCTGCGACCTGACGGTGCGGTTGAAGGTCGTCGGCGGTCTGCACCGCTGGTTCCGGATGCGCGGCGAGGCTGTGCGCACGCCGGACGGTGACCCGGTCCGCATGGTCGGCGCTCTGACCGATATTCACGATTTGGTCGAGGCCCGCCAACAGGCCACTGAAGCCAGCCGCGCCAAGTCGCGTTTCCTGGCCACGATGAGCCACGAGATCCGCACACCGATGAATGGCGTGCTGGGCATGTCGGCCTTGCTGGCGACCACGGACCTGGAGCCGTCGCAGCGCGAAATGGTCAATCTGATCGAGGGGTCAGGCCAGTCGTTGCTGGCCATCCTCAACGACATTCTCGATCTGGCCAATATCGAGTCCGGCCGTTTCGAGGTCGAGCAGGACACATTCAACCCGGCCGAACTGGTGCGCACGGTCGCCGGTCCCTATCGCATGAAGGCTATGGAGAAGGGCCTCAACCTGCATCTGGAGATCGACCCCGTCGCTGAGCGCGAGGTGGTCGGCGACCCGGCCCGCGTCCGCCAGATCCTGTCCAACCTTCTGTCGAATGCGGTCAAGTTTTCCGATCGCGGCGAAGTGCGTGTGCGTTGCCTCATGACCCAGACGGTCGACCGTACCCATGATGTCACCTTCGAGGTTGGCGATACCGGGATCGGCATGGACGGCGATTTGATGTCGCGCATCTTCATGCCGTTCAGCCAGGGCGAGGCCGTCTTGCAGCGCAAGAATGGCGGTACCGGGCTGGGCCTGGCCATCGCCAAGAAACTGGCCGAGCTGATGGGCGGCGACATCACTGTCGAAAGCGCGCCGGGTGCGGGTTCGAAATTCACGGTGAAACTGCCCGCAGCCGGTCGTCGTAGCGAGATCATCGAGGTCCGCGAGGCCTGAGCGGCCCTGGCGTTGCCAAGGCAGGGGTCAGGCCTCGAATTGCATCCGGCACAGGCGGGCGTAAAGGCCGTCGCGGGCGATGAGGTCGTCATGGCGGCCCTCTTCGGCGATGCGGCCGTCTTCCATCACATAGATCCAGTCGGCCCGGCGCACGGTCGAGAGCCGGTGCGCGATGACCAGGCTGGTGCGTCCCTCCGACAGGTGTTCGAGCGCGGTCTGAACCCGCTGTTCCGACTCGGTGTCGAGAGCGCTGGTCGCCTCATCCAGCAGCAGGATGGGGGCATCCTTCAGGATGGCCCGGGCGATCGACAGGCGCTGACGCTGCCCGCCCGACAGGTTGCCGCCACGCGGGCCGACCGGGCTGTCATAGCCGTCCGGCAGGGCCATGATGAAGTCATGCGCGTCGGCCGCCCTGGCCGCGGCGATGATGGCGTCCTCGCCGGCATCGAGATCCCCGAAGCCGATATTGGCCCGCACCGTGTCGTCAAACAGGGTCACATCCTGGCTGACCAGCGCCATCGAGCGGCGCAGCGAGGCGAGCGAGACCGCGTTGGTGGCGGTGCCGTCGACGGTGATTTGCCCGGATTGATGATCATAGAGGCGCGGCAACAGGTTGAGGATGGTCGACTTGCCGGATCCCGACGGACCGACCAGGGCGACGGTTTGACCGGCACCGGCTTTCAGCGAGATGTCGGACAGGGCAATCGAGCCGTCCGGATAGGCAAAGCTCACCTGGTCCAACTCGACGGCGCCGGCTTTCACGTCCAGCGCCGGGGCGTCCAGCGCCGTTGTGACGGATTCTTCGGTATCCAGAACGGTGAAGACCCGCTCGAGAACGGCAAAGCCTTCCTGGACCACGGCGTTCAGCGTGCCCAGCGCCCGGATCGCCGGTGAGATCACCGCGATCCCGGTCAGCACGCCGATGATATTGCCGAGCGAGGTTTCACCCTCCAGCATGCGCCAGCCGGCAAAGGCGACGAGGCCGGCAAAGGCGAGGCCGCCGACCACTTCCAGGATCGGATCGACGCGGGCCTTGTTCTCGGTGATTTTCAGCAGGAAACGCAGGCGCTCGAGGAAGGACTTGCGAGCCCGCTCGGTTTCATGATCCTCAAGCCCGTAGGTCTTGATCATGCGGGCGCCCGAGAAACTCTCTTCCAGCTGGCCGGTCACTTCACCCATCTGCGCCTGGGCCTGGGACGAGGTCTTGCGCAGGCGTTGGCCGATCCGGATCACCGGCCAGGCGGCGACCGGGTAGACGACCAGGATCAGCAGCGACAGCATCCAATCCAGGCTCAGCATGACGCCGATGGTGATGATCACCGTCAGCACATCGCGCATGAGATTGTTGGACAGGCGGACAATGGTTTCGCGCAGCAGCGTGATGTCATTGGTAAAACGCGACACCAGCGAGCCGGTACCTTCGGCCTGCAGTCGGGCGAAGTCGGCCTGCATCAGCTTGGCGAACATCGCGTTCTGCAGGTCCTGCATCACGTTCAACGCCAGCCGGTTGGTCTGCACTGTTTGCAGGTAGAGGCTGATGCCCCGGACGGCGGCCAGCCCGACCACCGCCAGAGGCGCCAGCGGGAAAAAGTCCGCCGCGCCGGTATTCAGCTTGTCGAAGGTCCAGGCGATAACCCCGGCATAGGAGGCTGCCGCTGCCGCCGTAATGGCGGACAGCACCAGGGCCAGCACGACCATCCCGCGGCGGCGCCACAGCCAGTCGCGCCACAGGCGCCGGGCAAGCGTCGCGGTGGACGCTGGCTTGGTGTCGCCGGGTTGGGCCGTGTCGGTCACGCCGCGGATCGGACCCTAGCCGTCCTTCTTCTCGGTCGCGGGATCGAGAAGCTTGTGGGCGTGAATGACGAAATAGCGCATGTGGGCATTGTCGACCGTGCGCTGGGCGGCGCCTTTCCAGGCAGCGCGAGCCTCGGCATAGGTGCCGAAGGCGCCGACGAAATCGACTTCGTCGAGATCCTTGAACTCGCAGTTCTGCGGATCGACGCAGGCCAGCTCGCCACCGATGACGAGGTGCAGCAGCTGGTTGTTGATCTTGGTTTCACTCATGCCGGGCTCCTTGATTTGGCTGTTCGCCGCGGGTCCTAGAGACCGCCGACGGACATGGCGTCCACAAATACGCTGGGGGCGTTAACAGAACCCCGAAATTCCAGATCGCTGCCCGGAATGAGGCGGGCATAGATGTCGATCAGATTGCCGGCCACGGTGATCTCGCTGACCGGGTGGTCGATCTGGCCATTGGCGATGCGATAGCCGGAAACCCCCACCGACCAGTCGCCGGTATTGGAATTGAGGGAGGGGCCGAACATTTCCATGATCAGCACGCCTTCGGTGATGCCGCCGATCAGGTCGTCGCGGCTGCGGGAGCCGGCTTCCATGTGGAAATTGGTCGGACCGGCACCGGGCGAGCCGCCCATCGACCGGCGGGCATGGCCGGTCGGTGCCACGTCGAGCTGGCGCGCGGCGGCGGAGTTGAGGAACCAGGTGGTCAGACGACCATCTTCGATGATGGCGCTGCGCCGGTTGACCGTGCCTTCGCCGTCAAAGGGCGCAGAGGCGTGGCCCCAGGGGCGGTGCGGGTCGTCGATCACGGTGATGCCGGGCGAGAACACCTGTTCACCCAGCTTGTCGCGCAGGAAGGAGACACCGCGTGCCACGGCCGGACCCGATGCGGCGCCGGCCAGGGACCCGATGAAGGTGGTCGAAACGCGGCGGTCAAACACCACCGGCATGACGCCGGAGGGCAGCTTTCTCGGATTGACCCGGCGGGCGGCGCGTTCGCCGGCTTCGCGGCCGATCTCGACCCTGTCGCGCAGGTCGGCACGGCGGCGGGCACTGGTGGCGGCGTAATCGCGCTCCATGGCTCCGTCCGGGCCGGCAATGACGCTGGCACCATAGCCGAACACGCTTTTTTTCCAGCCGGCATTGAACCCGGTCGAGGTGGCATAGGCGGCGGCGCCCTGACCGGAGGAGGCGAAGGCCGCATCGGTCTTGGTCACACCGTCAACGCTGCGGGCCGCCGTTTCGATGGCGAGGGCCGTCTCTTCCAGCTCTTCCGGCGTCCACTCGCCGGCCTCAAACTGTTCGATGGAGGGCGGCGACTGGCACAGGCGCTCCGGGTCAGCGAGCGCGGAATAGGGATCCTCGGGAGCGGCCCTGGCCATGGTCACGGCCCGGCCTATGGTGAAGTCCCTGCCGTGTTCGGACAGGTCCGAGAATGCGACCCCGGCCTGCCGCTTGCCGACAAACACGCGAAGGCCTGCATCCAGGCTTTCCGAACGGCCGATATCCTCCAGCTTGCCATCGCGCACCGAAAGCTCGGTTTCGCGCGACTCGGCAACCGAAGCCTCGGCACTGTCGGCGCCGGCTTTCAGCGCGCGGGCGACAAGGTCGGCTGCAATCTCCTGCAGGGCGGCGGGGTCGGGGGCTTTGAACGTCTTGGTCATGTGAGCGCTATAGCCCCGCGAGGCCCCGCCGGGCAATGGCTCAACTGACCGCCGTCCAGATCAGGAAGCCCGATCCGGCGACAATGCTGATCCAGGTCAGCAACGTGCCGATGAAGCGCCCCGGTGTTGTGCCGGCGGAAGATGACAGACCCCAGGCATGCAGGGCACGTCCGACCGTCAGCAGGATGCCGACACCATGGACGACGAGGACCGGCGCGCTGGTCATGGCCAGGGCGCCAATGATGACAAGGGCGACCGGTACATATTCCACCGCATTGCCGTGTACCCGGCAGGCACGCTCCAGCTCGGCGTCATTGCCTGTGCCGATGCCGATTTTCGAGCGCTGGCGGTGCCGGATGACATTGTAGGCGAGGGCGATCAGCAACAGGCCGTTCAGGCCCGTATAGAGTGCGAATGCGTCAAGTCCGGTCATGATGGTCTCTCCCCTTTGACCCGTCCGCTCGTGCGGACTTATTCAGTTTCCGCCGGCTCCTTGACGGCCTGGCGGATGGCGTCGGCCAGAACAGCCGGTTCCTGGGCGCCGGACACGGCGAAGCGTCCATTGAAAATATAGGTGGGCACGCCGGAAACCCCGAGCTTGCGATAGAACAGCTCTTCTTCCCAGACGGCTTTCTCGTCCTTGTCGGTGGCCAGCAGGTCGGCGGTCACGTCGCGGTCGAGCCCGGCATCACCGGCGAGGGCGATCAGCGTGTCACGGTCACCGATATCGCGGCCATGCGTGAAAAAGGCCGAGAACAGGGCCTCTGCCATCCCGGCGGTGCGTCCCTGTCCGCCAGCCCAGCGCATCAGGCGGTGCGCGTCCAGCGTATTGGGTCGCATGGCGATGTCGTTGAAGCGGAAATCGATGCCGGCGTCCGGCCCGGCCTGTTCGAGATGGTCGCGCATGGCCTTCCACCGGCCCGAGGCTTCGGCGCCGGAGAATTTATCGCGCATATAGTCCTTGTAGGGGCGGCCTTCGCGGGCCAGCGTCGGGTCAAGCTGGTAGGGCCGCCAGACGGTTTCGACCTTGATTTCGGCGGTCAGCTTGCGGGCCTGATCCCAATAGCGCTTGCCCAGCCAGCACCAGGGGCAGACAAGGTCGGAGACGATATCGACGGATACGGAATGGGTCATGCCGGTGATTTAGGCATGTTCGCGGCAAATTGCGAGGCTGGTTTCCGGGGCCGGTGCGGGCTCGTCATCCCCCCGGCCTGGACAGTCGGCCATCGCGGGCCTGGCGCAGGGGGATGACGCCCACCGGCCACCCACCGACCGGAAGTCTGGCTAGACGGTGATGTCCAGCAGCGTGTCCGTCATCTCGCTGGCAATACGGGCTGTCATGGCGGAGGCAGAATGGGCGGCTTCCGCCTTTTTCAGCGCCACCGAGGCCTGGATGATGTCCTGACCCTTGGCAGCATTATTGACCACTTCGCGCGCAGCGTCGCCGGCGTGGGACTGGGCGGCCATCATGCCAGTCACGGCTGTATTGAAAGCGATGTTCATGCCCGCAGGATAGTCGTGCCGCACGGTGATTGGCAGCGAAGACTGGATTGATGGTTAAGGAAGGGTGAGCCGACCGCCCGGCGGCAGGGTGGATGCGGAACCGGCGTGCCGGCATCCCCCGGGACAGCAACCTTTCTGTTCCCGCTGTTCCATTGTCAGGCGAAGTGCGACAAGCTCTCCATCAATCAACGGCTTCAGAAAGGTGCCCCGCTGTCATGACCAACCCGTCCACCCCGACCCTCAAGGTTGAGTTCGAACTGTCCGAATCCGATCTCGCCTTCTTCCGGGACCGTCTCGACAAGGCGCGCGAAGACCGTGCCGATCTGGACGAAAGCCGTATCATGGCTGGCGTGGCGGACATGATCACCAAGGCACTGGCCGCCAATCCGCCGGAATTCGTCAAGACGCGCCTGCGTCAGCTCGGCCCGCTTGTTGCCATGCTGGACGATGCCGAATGGAAGCTGGAAGGCGAAGACCGTGAGCGTGTGCTCAATGCGCTGGCTTATTTTGTCGACCCGGATGACCTCATCCCGGACTCCACCCCTGGCATCGGCTATATCGATGACGCGATCATGATCGAACTGGTCGCCGCCGGTCTGGCTCCAGAGCTGGAAGCCTACGCCGAATTCATCGCGCACCGCGAAGACCTGAAGGCACCGGATGCGGAGGCCAAGCCGCCGCTGGAAGAAGTCCGGACCGTGATGCAGGCCCGCATGCGTCGCCGTCGTGGCCGGGCCAAGGCCGGTGGCCTGTGGTCACACTCCACGGTGATCCGTCACTACTTCTAGACGTCAGATCGGACTGCCGGCCCGGCATCCTCCCTCAACCGGGTCAGCCAGAACTGGTGGTCCGGGCGGTTAAACCGCCCGGATTGCCGGCTGTCTGGATTTGAGGAATTCGCCCACGCCGCGCGCGGCCTGGCGGATACGCTGTTCGTTCTCGACCAGCGCCAGGCGGACATAGCCTTCACCATGCTCGCCAAAGCCGATTCCCGGCGCGACGGCGACGCCGGCCTCTTCCATCAATTGCTTGGAAAATTCCAGCGACCCCATCTCCTCGCAACCGCTTGGCAGCGGCGCCCAGGCAAACATCGAGGCTTCCGGCGATGGGATTGTCCAGCCGGCGCGGCTGAAGCTCTCCACCAGAACATCGCGGCGGTGCTTGTAGATGGCGCGGGTCTCATCGACGCAGTCCTGCGGTCCATCAAGAGCCGCACAGGCCGCGACCTGGACCGGTGTGTAGGCGCCATAGTCGAGATAGGATTTCACCCGCGCCAGCGCTCCGACCAGGCGGGCCGAGCCGGCGGCAAAACCAACCCGGAACCCGGCCATGGAATAGGTCTTCGACATCGAGGTGAACTCGATCGTGCGATCCTTGGCGCCCTCGACCTGCAACATGGACGGGGTCGGCTGGTCACCGAAATAGATCTCTGAATAGGCGAGATCGGACAGGATGAGCAGGTCGTGCTTGGTCGCGAACTTCACGACCTCCTTGTAAAAATCCAGCGAGGCGGTTTGTGCCGTGGGGTTGGAGGGAAAACAGACCACGACCGCTATCGGACTCGGAACCGAATGCCTCGCTGCGTGTTCGAGCCCGCGCAGATAGTCTTCCGGCGACGGGGCGTGGACATGCCGTATCGTGCCACCGGCAATGAGAAAGCCGAAAGTATGGATCGGATAGGAGGGCGAGGGCGCCAGGATCACATCGCCCGGTGCCGTGATCGCCTGGGCCAGGTTGGCGAAGCCTTCCTTGGAACCCAGTGTGACAATGACCTCGCTGTCGGCGTCCAGATCGACATCAAAGCGCCGCTTGTAATAGCGCGCCTGGGCCTTGCGCAGGCCGGGAATGCCGCGCGAGGCGGAATAGCCGTTGGTGCGCGGGTTTTCGGTCGCCTCGCGAAGCTTGGTCAGGATATGTGGCGGCGTCGGCAGGTCCGGATTGCCCATGCCGAAATCGATGATGTCCGCGCCATCGGCCCGCAATTTGGCTTTCAGACGATTGACTTCTTCGAAAACGTATGGCGGCAAGCGCTTGGTGCGGTGAAATTCCATCGTTGAATCCGGCATGTTCGAATTTAATCCCATATGACGCGATCTCGGCGGGTCCTGCAAGAGGCTAGACCCAGCGCAAGGCGGGATTTGGCAGGGACCGCGGCGGAAATGCGGCTGGTCGTGCACCCGGGATGACAAACCGGGTGGCATGCAGATCGAAAATCCACCCCTCGCCAAATCCGGCCAACTCGGACTAACCTCCGGCAAAATGGCCGGGGAGGGCTGCAAGATGTTCCAATCGATGATGACGCCGATTTTGGCGCTGGTGTGCTGGACGCTGATCATGTGGGTGTGGATGTATGCCACCCGCATTCCGGCCATGCGCAAGGCCGGGATCGATCCGTCCACGGTGAAAGACAAGTCCGCCATGGACCGCTTGCCCGTCGAGGTGCGGCGCATTGCGGACAATTACAATCACCTGCACGAGCAGCCGGTGATCTTCTACGCGCTGGTGCTGTATTCGCACCTCGTCGGCGTGTCGGACGAGTTCAACATCATGCTGGCCTGGGCCTATGTGCTGATCCGGGTGGTCCACTCGCTGATCCAGTGCCTGTGGAACTTCATCCCCATGCGCTTCCTGGTCTTCTGCCTCGGCTCGATCGTGCTGGTCATCATGGCGGTCCGCAATGTGATGGCGGTGCTGGCCTGACGCAGGGCCTGACAGCGGCACAGGATTTTCATCGTCGGCACGAGGTGCTAACGGAGCAGCATGCACGCACCTGAAGCCAGACTCGCCCAAGTCATTGACCGGTTCGACCAGGTGGAAGCCCGCCTGGGCGCCGCCGGCGATGCCGATGAAATCGTCAAGCTCTCCAAGGAGCATGCCGAGCTGAAGCCCGTGGCCGAAAAGGCCAATGCGCTGAAGTCGGCCCGCGCCGAACTGGCCGAGCTCGCCGAGATGATGGAGGGCGATGACGCGGAAATGGCCGAGATGGCGCGGGAGGAATTCTATGCGCTGAAGGAACGCCTTCCCGAGCTCGAGCACGCGATGAGCCTGATGCTGTTGCCGAAAGACAAGGACGACAGCGCCAATGCCATGATCGAGATCCGGGCCGGCACAGGCGGCGACGAGGCCGCCATTTTCGCCGGCAATCTCTATGGCATGTACCAGCGCTACGCCCAGCTGCAGGGCTGGAGCTGGGAGTTGGTCTCGGCCTCCGACGGTGAGCATGGCGGCTACAAGGAAGTCGTCGCCGCGATCTCCGGCAATGGCGTGTTCGGACGGCTGAAATTCGAGAGCGGTGTGCACCGGGTCCAGCGGGTTCCGGCGACCGAAAGCCAGGGCCGCATCCACACCTCTGCCGCGACCGTCGCGATCATGCCGCAGCCGGAAGACATCGATATCGAACTCGACATGGGTGATGTCCGGGTCGACACGATGCGGGCTTCGGGCGCCGGTGGGCAGCACGTCAACAAGACCGACAGTGCCGTGCGCATGACCCATATCCCGACCGGGATCGTGGTTGTCTGCCAGGAAAAGTCGCAGCACCAGAACCGGGCCCGGGCGCAGGAAATCCTCAAGGCCAAGCTCTATGACATGCAGCGCGAGGCGGCCAATGCCGAGCGCGCCGCCGAGCGCAAGGGCCAGATTGGATCGGGCGACCGTTCCGAGCGCATCCGCACCTATAACTATCCCCAGGGCCGGGTCTCAGATCACCGCATCAATCTGACCCTCTACAAGCTGGACGACATTGTCGCCGGTGACGGGCTGGACGAGGTGGTCACGGCCTTGATCGCGGAAGATCAGGCGGCTCGTCTCGCGGCGCTTGAAGACGACGCGTAGGCTCACATGTCGGGCGGGCCCTTCGACACGATGGTGGACACCGCGAAATCAGGTTTTGATGCCGCAGCCCACAAACCCCTGCTGGAAGCCTGGCAGGGCCTGTCGCTGGCCGATATCCGCGCCGATCTGGGTGCGCGCCTGATCGCGGCCGGGATCGATGAAGGCGCCGATGAGAGCCGTTTCCTGATCAATCATGTGCTGGCACCAGCCCGCCTGTCTGATGCGCTGGCCGACCCGGCGCTGTTTTCCTGGCAGGCGGCGGACCAGCTGGCGGCGCTCGCCTGGCGCCGCCTGTCGCGGGTCCCGCTGTCGCAAGTGCTGGGAAGCCAGCCCTTCTGGACGCTCGACCTGGCCGTCACGCCCGATGTGCTGACACCCCGGACCGACACGGAAACCCTGGTCGAGGCGGTGCTGGCCGATGCTGATGATGCGCCCGCACGGCTGGTCGATCTGGGGACCGGCTCCGGGGCCATCCTGCTGGCCTTGCTGAGTGAACGAGCAGGCTGGAGCGGCCTCGGTGTTGACCTGTCGGCACCGGCTCTGGCCATCGCGACCGCCAATTCTGTCCGGTGCGGGCTGGCGAATCGGGCGGGCTTTTCGCAGGGCCGCTGGGGCGGCGGCCTGGCCGACGGTTCGGTCGATGTGCTGGTCTCGAACCCGCCCTATATCGTCTCGGATGTCCTCGCCGGACTGGAGCCGGAAGTGCGCGATCACGAGCCGGCGCTCGCTCTCGATGGCGGCACTGACGGGCTCGACGCCTATCGCGAAATCATTGCCGACCTGCCGCGCCTTCTGGTGCCGAATGGCCTGTTCGCACTGGAAATCGGCCATGATCAGAGTGAAAGCGTAAGCGCCCTGGCGCACGAGGCCGGGCTGGTCGAAATCCGGGTCTTGCCGGATCTGGCCGGGAATGATCGGGTGGTGATGGGCAGGCGGGGCGCCGGTGCCAGCGCTGTGGACGGCTAAAAGGGCTTGGAATGCCTGGCCTCGCGGTCTAGGGTCCCGATCAAGGCAGGTGGATCGCGCCAGTACGGGGGTCTCGCGCGGCCGGATGACCCACTTGCCATTATCCGGTCAATCAGTTGGATCCCCACGGTATCAGCGCACAGGCTTGCACCTGCGAATGCACCGCCAAGCCAGAAGTCAGATAAGCATCGCTGTTGAACAGGATAACGCGATATGAAGCGTCAACGTGGTCGAGGACGTAAGCCCGGCAATTCCGCAAACCGGAGCTATGAGAGCAATGGCCCGGAAGTGAAGATCCGCGGCAACGCGTCCCAGATCTATGACAAATACATGCAGCTGGCGCGTGATGCGTCTCTGGCCGGTGACCGGGTGCGGGCGGAAAACCTTTTCCAGCACGCCGAGCACTATCTGCGGATTGTCCAGCTCAACCAGCCCAAACGTGATCCCAACCAGGATGACGACAATAACGGCAATGACAGTGTTGATGACGAGGATGACGGTCAGCAGTCCGGCAATCACCAGTCCAATAACCAGGATCGTCAGGATCGCCAGCCGCGCGAGCGGCGCGACCGCAATGATCGCAATGAGCAGGGCGATGGGCGTGAACCGCGTCGTGGGCGCAATAACCGCAACCGCCCGAATGGTCGCGACCAGGACCGGCCCCAGGATCGCGACGGCAATCGCGAGCCGGCTGCCGACCCGCTCGGCGTCGTGACCCCGGAAGGCGACAATCCGGCCCCGACACCGGCCGCCGAATCGGCTCCGCAGTCCGACGAAGCACCGCGTCGTACCCGTCGTCCACGCCGCACCAAGGCAGAAATGGAAGCGGCCCGCGCCGCTGAGGCTGCGCTGAAGAACGCGTCTGATGCCGCCGACAGTGACGCCAATAATGACGACAAGGCCGGCGGCGACGACCCGGAAACCGAGGCTGCCTAGGCCAGGCTGACCGGATCGCCAAGCGCGATCACCCCGTCTTCCAGGACGGTCAGGTAGAGACCACAGTCCATGTGCCCGTAGTGCTCGAACAGCGCCGCGGGCACATCTGTATTACGGGTCCCGGTCTTGAGGTCGACGCTGGTCGCCGCGCAGCGCCGGATCCGCGACTCGACGCGCATTTCGACCCCGCCGATGCGGATATTTTGCCCGACCAGCTGGAACTCCTCCCACGGTGCCAGCCCCTCAACCAGTAGATTGCCGCGAAAACGGACCGGGTCGAGCGGCAGGCCGGTTTTCTCCGCAAGGTCCCGGACCGAGGCGGCATTGATCAGGGAAATCTGCGGCATAGGGATGTCGGTCATGGCCTGTCCCGGCGCGTGGACCAGACGCAGCGGGCCGCGCACCGCGTCGCCGAGCAGGGAGGCAAGGCAATCGAACAGGGGCGGATGGGATGCCGGGTCTTCCAGCGCGACCTCGATCGGCGCCCCGCCATCGAGACGGGCTGTTACCGTGCGCCCGTCTGCGGCGTATCGGCAGTCGAGACGCGCCAGTTCGGCCTGCCCGGCGAGCATCAGGAAATGCTTCTTCTTCACATGCCCCGGCGCGCTGTCATCAAAGGGCGAGGGACCGTTCTCGATCGCCCACGCGCGATCAAGCGGCAGGGTGGCATTGGCGGACAGTTCGACATGCGGCAGTTGATCCGGTCCAAGCCCTTTGACCGGAAAGCGCGTGATGGCTGTAAGCTGGGGCATGGGATTGAGTCGCTCCGTGGGTTCCGCTCGAAACCGTGGTCAGAATGTCGCGGGTCGACCTCTTGTGTGGTGCATATGCAACACCTACATGCGGTTTGAAACGCGATTTGGCCGTGCTTGATCAAGGCGGCGAAACGTAACCTATCTCGCCTTTTCCGGGGGATCGACATGGAATTCGATACTTATACAGACCGCGCGCGGTCGATCATCCAGGCCGCACAGGGCCTGGCGCTCAAGTCCAGCCATCAGCAGTTTGCGCCCGCGCACCTGCTCAAGGCGTTGATGGACGACAATGCCGGTCTGGCCGGCAATCTCATCAAGGCCGCCGGTGGTCGCCTGCGGCAGGTCCAGGACGGGGTCGACCAGGCCCTGGCCGCGATTCCGCGTGTTGATGCCGCTGACGCCAAACTCTATCTCGCGCCCGAGACGGCCAAGCTGTTCGGCGCCGCAGAGGAAGCCTCCACCAAGGCCGGGGACCAGTTCGTCACCGCCGAGCGCATCCTGCTCGCCATGGCGCTGGCCAGCGGCACCAAGGTGGCTGATATCCTCAAGGCCGCCGGCGTGACGCCGCAGGCGCTCAACACCGCCATCAATGATCTGCGCCAGGGCAAGACCGCCGACAGCCAGTCGGCCGAGGACGGCTATGAGGCGCTCAAGAAATACGCTCGCGACCTGACCGAGGTGGCCCGCGAGGGCAAGCTCGACCCGGTCATCGGCCGTGACGAGGAAATCCGCCGCGCCATCCAGGTCCTGTCACGCCGGACCAAGAACAATCCTGTTCTGATCGGTGAGCCGGGTGTCGGCAAGACCGCCATAGCCGAAGGCTTGGCCCTGCGCATCGTCAATGGCGATGTGCCGGAAAGCCTGAAGGAAAAGCGTCTGCTGGCGCTGGACATGGGCTCGCTGATCGCCGGTGCGAAATATCGTGGCGAGTTTGAGGAACGCTTGAAGGCAGTGCTGTCGGAAGTCGAGGGCGCCAATGGCCAGATCATCCTCTTCATCGACGAGATGCACACGCTTGTCGGCGCCGGCAAGACCGATGGCGCCATGGATGCCTCCAACCTCTTGAAGCCGGCCCTGGCGCGCGGTGAGTTGCACTGCGTCGGCGCCACCACGCTGGACGAGTACCGCAAGCATGTCGAAAAGGACGCGGCCCTGGCACGGCGTTTCCAGCCGGTCATGATCGAGGAGCCGACCGTGCAGGACACGGTTTCCATCCTGCGCGGCCTGAAGGAAAAATACGAAGTGCACCACGGCGTGCGCATCGCTGACAGCGCCATCGTCTCGGCCGCCAACCTGTCCAATCGCTACATCACCGACCGTTTCCTGCCGGACAAGGCGATCGACCTGATGGACGAGGCCTCGGCCCGCCTGCGCATGCAGATCGACTCGAAGCCGGAAGAACTCGACGAGATTGATCGCCGGGCCATCCAGCTGAAGATCGAGGCGGAAGCGCTGAAAAAGGAAAGCGACGACGCGTCGAAGGACCGTCTGGCCACTATCACCAAGGAAGTCGCCGAACTGGAATCCCGTTCCGCCGAACTGACCGCCACCTGGCGCGCCGAGAAGGACAAGCTGGCCTCGGCCACGACCTTCAAGGAGGCTATCGACCGGGCACGCTCCGATCTCGCCGATGCCGAGCGTCGCGGTGATCTGGGCCGGGCGTCCGAGATCAAATACGGCCAGCTGCCTGATCTGGAACGCAAGCTCGCCGCCGCCGAGGCCGAGGGCGATGACGGGACCACGATGCAGGAGGTCGTCGATGACGAGCAGATCGCCCAGATCGTCTCGCGCTGGACCGGTGTGCCCGTTGACAAGATGCTCGAAGGCGAGCGTGACAAGCTCCTGCGCATGGAAGACGCGCTGCGCGGCCGGGTGATCGGCCAGGACCCGGCGCTGGAAGCCGTGTCCGACGCCGTGCGCCGGGCCCGTGCCGGCCTCAAGGACCCGGCCCGACCGATCGGCTCCTTCCTCTTCCTCGGCCCGACCGGGGTCGGCAAGACCGAACTGACCAAGGCGCTCGCTGAATTCCTGTTCGATGACGAACAGGCGGTCTCCCGCCTCGACATGTCGGAATACATGGAGAAACACTCGGTCGCCCGCATGATCGGCGCGCCTCCGGGTTATGTCGGCTATGAGGAGGGCGGTGCCCTGACCGAAGCCGTGCGGCGGCGTCCCTATCAGGTCGTCCTGCTCGACGAGATCGAGAAGGCGCATCCGGATGTCTTCAACGTGCTGCTGCAAGTCCTCGATGATGGCCGCCTGACCGATGGTCAGGGCCGCACCGTCGACTTCCGCAACACGATCATCATCATGACCTCGAACCTGGGTTCCGAGCACCTGCAGCTGGTCGATGATGCCGAGGACGCGCGCGACAGCCTGATGGCTTCGGTGCGCGGGCATTTCCGTCCGGAATTCCTCAACCGGATTGACGAGATCATCCTCTTCCGCAAACTCGCCGAAGAGCATATGGGTGCCATTGTCGACATTCAGCTGGGCTATCTCGACCGCCTGCTGGCCGATCGCCGCATGACCGTCGAGATCGACGCCGGCGCCCGCAGCTGGCTCGCCGCCAAGGGCTATGACCCGGCCTATGGTGCGCGTCCCTTGAAGCGTGTCATCCAGAAGGAGCTCCAGGACCCGCTGGCCCGCTTGCTGCTGGAAGGCGGCATCAAGGATGGCGACACCATCCAGGTCTCGACCGAGGCCGGCGTTCTGACTGTGAATGGCGTCGCTGTGGGCGTGAAAGCGCCGAAGCTGGAAGCGGTGAATTGATGTTTGGGGTGGTCGTGATGGCCGCCCCATTCTCGTTCGAAAACGGGCAGCCCGCCTGCCCAAGCGTCCATTGTTGGCTTGCCGAGATCAGGCCCAGGCAGGTCCAGCGCGTCAAGGGCCAAGGGCCGCTTCGCGGCGGCAAGGCCGCCCTTGACGCGCTGAACCTGCCTGGGCAAACGGCTGACAAGCCAAGAATGAATATCTCTCCGCGAGGCGCGGACGTTTCCGATGGAGATTCCGGTTCGCCCGGCCCCTAACGCCCCGCAAACCACCCTTGCGTCCGGTTGGCAAAGGCCACCAGGGACAGCATCACCGGAACCTCCACCAACACCCCGACCACGGTCGCCAGCGCGGCGCCGGAGTTCAGGCCGAACAGGCTGATGGCGACGGCGACGGCCAGCTCGAAGAAGTTCGAGGTGCCGATCAGCGCGCACGGGGCGGCGATGTTGAACGGGGTCTTCCACAGCCAGGCGACGCCATAGGCGATGGCGAAGATGCCATAGGTCTGGATCAGCAGCGGCGTGGCGATGATGGCGATGGTGACCGGCTGGGTCAGGATGACTTCGCCCTGAAAGCCGAACAGGATCACCACCGTGCCGATCAGGCCGATGATCGAGGCCGGTTTGATCAGTGCCGTGAAATCACCGACAGCCTTGTCCGCCGCCTCGGCGGACTTGCCGCGCGACAGCGCCTTGCGGGCCAGCCAGCCGGCGATCAGCGGGATCACAACATAAAGGCCGACCGACAGCAGCAGCGTATCCCACGGGACCGTGATGTCGGTGACACCCAGCAGCAGGGCGACGATCGGAGCGAAGGCGACGACCATGATCAGGTCATTGGCAGCGACCTGGACCAGTGTGTAGTTGGCATCGCCCTTGGTCAGCTGTGACCAGACGAACACCATCGCCGTGCACGGCGCGGCGCCGAGGATGATCACGCCGGCCAGGTATTGCTGCGCGTCCTCGGGCTGTAGCCAGGGCGCGAAGACATGCTCGAAGAACAGGACACCCAGAAGCGCCATCGAGAAGGGCTTGATCAGCCAGTTGACGACCAGGGTGATGATCAGGCCTTTGGGACGCTCGCCGACGCGGGCCAGCGAGGCAAAGTCGATCTGGATCATCATCGGCCAGACCATGGCCCAGATCAGCACCGCGATGGCGAGATTGACCGAGGCGTATTCAAACCCGGCCAGCCAGGCGAACAGGTCCGGCACGATCACGCCGAGCGCGATGCCGCCGGCCATGCCCATGGCGACCCAGACCGACAGCCATTTCTCGAAGAAGCCGATGCCGCCCGGGGCGGCATCATGTGGAGTCGTGTCGGTCATGCGGATGTGTCCTGTCGGCTGTCGTTCGGTCGGGCATTGAGGGTGTCGAAAGCGCGTTTGAGCGCGTCGCGATCATCGCCGTCAAGCGCGGCCATCAAGGCGGTGATGCGGGCGTCCAGGGCGTTGAACGTGTCATGGAAGGCTTTTCGGGCGGCCTCGGCATCGGCAATCGCAGCCGGGTCGGGCAGGCCCCAATGAGCCTTGACCGGAGCGCCGGGCCAGATCGGGCAGACTTCCGCAGCGGCGCTGTCGCAGACCGTGATGACGGCATCTAGGACGGGCGCGTCCGGCGCGGAATACACGTCCCAGCTCTTGGAGCTGTAGCCGGTTGCGGGCAGGCCGTGGGCGGCAAGGGTCTCAAGGGCCAGCGGGTTGGGCGTGCCGGTCGGTGTCGAGCCGGCGGAGTATCCTGCGACACGGCCTTCGCCACGGGCATTGATCAGGGCTTCGCCCAGGATGGAGCGCGCGGAATTGCCCGTGCACAGAACCAGGATATTGAGCATGCGACCCCGCCCGTCTCATATGAGTCAGGCGGGGTCGTACTGGTTCGGTTGATGGCTTTCAACCAGTTTTCGTTTCGCGCTTTACCGAAGCGATAGTTGCAGGTGAGGTGTCCCGTCGGATGTGCGCTCGACGGACCGTCCATCCTTGCTGACCGTACCGCTGATGCGGCGGCGCAAATTCGAGAAGCCATCGAATTTCACCGTATCGACAGCCTCGTCGAGCTTCAGCGACACTCGCCAGCCACCATTGCCACCGGCAATGCTTCGCAGGCCGATGATGTCGGCCTCGAATGCCTGGCCAAGATAATGACCGCGGACGCGACCGCCGACGGCAAGCGGGGTCTCGGGCCGGTTGCCGGCCTTGGCGCTCAGCGTGTTCCAGTCGCGATAGCCCATCTGGTGGGCGAGCAATTCCAGCGCCTCGCCGTGCGAGATGAAATTGCCTTCGGCTTCCAGCGCTTTTCGCAAACGCCGGGCCTGGGCTTTCAGCGCATCGCGCGAAAGCGGTTGGGTTGGGGTCATGACATGCCCTTTCGTATTGGCATGCGGATCGAATGATGGGGCTCGCCTTGCCATCCCGCCGCATGTCGCAATGACGATGAGGGAAATGTCGTGTTCAAGGGAGATTTCACCAGGGCCAAAGCCTGCGAGCGGCGGGCATCTCCATGCCTGAGGTGCTAGATAGGCGCGGCGAGGGGCGCGGTCAATGGGCGTCGATGCCGGTTGTCATCCCTGATGGATGCTCCGCGAAGGCAGGGCGGAGATCAGACAAATGATGTGTGCCCCCGTTTTCTGTCCCCGTGTTTCGGCCAGCCGCGTTATCGGCGTCGGGTGTATCCGACAAAGAGGGGGGCCCAATCGGACGTGTCGTCCGGGCGGACCCAGAATTCCTGTCGGACGCTGCCGTCTTCCTGTGGTGCCCAAACGCCACGGACCTGCATTTCGCTGCCATCCGCATTGCTGTGCAACAGGCCTTCCAGGACCATCGCGCCCGTTTCGTCGAGTCCGCCTGAATAGTCGATGTGAAAGCGCGGGCTCATCCAGACCTGCCGCCAATGCCCGGTCGCCGGGTCGACAAAGGTCATTCCTGTGCCGGTTCCGCCATCGAAGGTCGACCAGTCTTCAACCACCAGACAGCCAGCCTCCCGCCGGGAATAGGTCTGGGTGCCGATCTGCTGTCCGTCGGCGGTAAAGAAGTCCCACTCGCCGATGACGAAATCGAAATCCGAATACGGTGCGACGTCCTGACCGCAGACAGGCGGGGCGGCTTGTTGGGCCGACGCGGTCCCGGCATGGCCAAGCAAGCCCATGCCGATAAGAAGGCAAGCGGATTTGAAGCTTTGCATCATGCGTGTCTCCCGGTTTCGACGCGTCTCGCATCAGCCAATCGCTAACAAGCCGGACGGCTTGGCAATAGCGAGATCAGACGCGTCGCAATCCCGCTTGGCGCCGATGACAGGCGGCGACCGGGACGCGGGTTCGGGTTTTGATTTGGCAGCCCCAGACCCTACTGGGCGCCATTCCCGGCATCGGCCACAACCGGCGTCTCGTTCTCCGCGGCCGGACGGGCGGCGTCGCGGATGGCGATGATGCGGTCGCGTTCGGCTTCAAACAGCGGGATCTCGTCTTCCGACAACTGGCGGCCCGTGGGCAGGTCCAGCGTCATCGGATTGCGCGCCGTACCATTGTGGTGGACTTCATAGTGCAGGTGCGGGCCGGTCGAACGGCCGGTGGTGCCGACATAGGCGATGACCTGGCCCTGGGTGACGCGGCTGCCGGCGCGGATCCCGCGGGCGAACCCGTTCAGGTGGGCATAGGCGGTCTGGTAGCCGTTGGCGTGACGGATGCGGACATAATTGCCGAAACTGCCAAAGCGGTCAGCGCGTTCGACGATGCCATTGCCAGCCGCCATCACCGGTGTGCCGCGCGGCGCGGCGAAATCAGTACCGTTGTGGCGGCGTGTATAGCCCAGGATCGGATGGCGACGGGCTCTCGAGAAGGATGAGGAGAGACGGGCGCCATTGACCGGGGTCAGCATCAAAAGACGCTGGGCGCTGGCGCCTTCAGGGCTGTAATAGCCGACAATCCCGTCTTCGGTTTCGTAGCGGAAGAATTCCTTGGGATCACCGCGACCATCATACATGGCGTAGAGAATATCGCCGGTGCGGGCGGTATTGCCTTCCTCGTCGACGAAACGCTCGAACAGGATGTCGAAATCATCGCCGGGCTGGATCGAGCGCTGGAAGTCGATGGCATAGGCGAGCACGCCGGCCAGTTCGACCACCACCCGGTCGGTGGCACCGGCGGCGAGGGCGTCAACATAGAGCGAGGCGGTGATCGAGCCCGAGGCGCGAACCATTTCACGGTCGAACTGGGCGATGGTCTCGCGGGCCCGGAAACTGTCATCGAATGTGCGGGCGACGGTGATCGACCGCTCGATATCGGGGCGGAAGGACAGGCCTTCAAAACGGGTCACAGCCGGGCTGCCATCAGCCGGGGTTTCGGTCTCGAGATAGAGATTGATGCGCTCACCGGCTCGCAGATAGCGCAGGTCGAACACGGTGCCCAGCGCCGCGATGGCGCGGGCGGCCTCGACGCGGTCGACACCGGCATCGTCGAGCAGGCCGGCCATGGTTCCGCCGCGCGGCACGGTGCGTTCGGCCTGGATACGGGTCGGGCAGCTGGTGCATCGGGTGAAGGCGGCGTCATTGACTTGCAGCAGGGTAGCGGGATCCAGCGCGACCAGCGACGGCTCGGCCGCAGCTCCGTCCTGAAGCGGGACGTCGGCCTCGCTTGCCAGGGGCGCATCGGCTGAAGCGACCATGGCGAGGCTGACCGCCTCGCCGCTGGCGGCTTCGCTGCTCGGTTCGCCGGTCAACATCAACGCGGCCAGCAGCCCGGCGGAAAGCGTCAGGCTGGCAAGGGCGACAAGGCCGCGTGTGCGACGGGTATCAGCACGGGTTACGTCAAATTCTGACACTGGCCCTAAACTCCGGTCTGCTCAAATCGACACATGTGTCCGCGCGGCACGCCTGGTCCGAACGCGAACCTGTGTCTGGTCCAACAAGCAAATTCCGCACCGGTCCCGAATTCCTTCGGGTGCGTCGCGGAACCTGTCCCCACAGCCCGGGAACGAATCATGTCTTGGACTGATCCGGTTGCCAAGACCTTTCCGTGGTGAGGATCGCAGTTCCGGTGCGAAAACCGGTCCCGGATCGAAAGAATCGTGTATGCAAAAAAGCATGCAAGATGATCTTCCCGCCGAACTCCCGGCCGACCAACTCGCCGCCCTGCTCTGTGCACGGCTCTGTCATGACCTTGTCAGCCCGGTTTCGGCGCTGGGCGCAGCGCTCAGCGTGTTCGATGATCCTGACAGCACCGACATGCATGATGATGCCATGGAGCTGGTGCGAGAGAGCTCCCGCCAGGCCCAGGCCAAGCTGGAATTCTGCCGGCTGGCCTTCGGGGCCGGCGGTTCGGCACCCGGGATCATGGACAGCCGCGAACTGCAACGTCTGACCGAGGCGATGTTCTCGTCGGTCAAGCCGGAGATTGTCTGGAAGGTCGAGTCGGCCGGACTGGAAAAGCAGGCGGCCCGCCTGCTGCTGAACATGTGCCTGCTGGGTGTCGACGCGGCGCCGCGCGGCGGTACCGTCACCATCGAAGGTACCGAGACCGGTGGTGGTGCGCGCCTGCGTGTGATTTCGGAAGGCCCGCGCGCCCGCCTCGAGGCGGGCACGGCACGGGCGCTGGAAGCGCTGGCGCCGGAGAATGGCTATGATGGCCGTTCCATCCAGCCATATTACACAGGCCTGATCGCGCGCAGCAATGGCGGGCGTGTCAGCGCCCAGGCGAATGAGAACCGCGTCGAATTCATCGCCCTGGTGAAAGGCCCGGAAGGCATGATCGGCTGATCGCGCCCGATCCGGACCGCCCGTTTCGCCCTGCCTTTCTCACCGCGGGCGTCTCATCCTGCCAATCTCATATCGTATGAGCATTTTGGCAGGACTGACGCGCCGGGAGCCAAGAGTCCGTTAACCAAGCCCTGTCACGTTACGGTGAAATCAGAACCGTACGGGGCCTGCCATGGACGATCTTATCAGCGAATTCTTGATGGAAACGGCGGAAAGCCTCGACGTCATCGATTCCGAACTGGTACGCTTCGAGAACAACCCGGAAGACCGGGCGATCCTCGATAATATTTTCCGCCTTCTGCATACGATCAAGGGAACCTGTGGTTTCCTCGGCCTGCCGCGCCTCGAGGCCGTCGCCCACGCCGGCGAGACCCTGCTGGGCAAGTTCCGCGACGGTGAGCTGAGCGTGACACCGCCGATGGTGACCCTGGTTCTCCAGGCGATTGACCAGATCAAGGTGGTTCTGGACTCCCTTGAACAATCCGGTGTCGAGCCGGCCGGCGATGACGCCGAGCTGATTGCCCGCCTGGAAGATGCCGCCATGGGCCGTCTGGCCGAGCAGGCAGACGAGGACGTCCCGCAGCAGCCCGAGAACTGGGACAATGATCTCGGCCGCGAGCTGCGCCCGGGCGAAGTGTCCCTGGCCGATCTGGAAGCGGCCTTCAATGGCGCTGAAGCGGAAACCGACACCGGTGCCGAGCCGGCTGTCGCCGAAGAAACATCAGCCCCGGTCGAGCATATCGGCGTGGGTGAATTCGATCCCGACCTCGGTCGCGAGTTGCGTCCGGGCGAAGTGTCAGCTGCCGAGCTTGAAGCCGCATTCGCCGAAGCTGAAGCCGATCCCGCTGTCGCGCCGCCGGCAGTTGCCGAGGTGATCACCAAGGACATGAGCCGCGAGGAAGCCCTGCAGACTGCGATGGCAGAACTCAAGGGTGCTGATGAACAGGTCATGGGCGAGGGCGGTGTGAAGGTCATGGCGACGGTCCGCGTCGGCGTCGACGTGCTTGAAGCCCTGATGACGACGGTGTCTGAACTCGTTCTGACCCGGAACCAGCTGATGCAGACCGTGCGCGGTCTGGAAGATGACGACCTCAAGGGCCCGCTGCAGCGTCTGTCTGCGGTGACTGGCGAGCTGCAGGACGGTGTCATGAAGACCCGTATGCAGCCGATCGGTGATGCCTGGCGCAAATTGCCGCGGATCATCCGCGACGTCTCCACCGATCTGGGCAAGAAGATCGAACTGGTGATGGACGGCAATGAGACCGAGCTTGACCGCCAGGTTCTCGAGCTGATCAAGGATCCGCTTACCCACATGGTCCGCAACTCGGCGGATCACGGCCTGGAAATGCCGGCTGACCGCCTCAAGGCCGGCAAGTCGGAAAAGGGCACCATCAAGCTCTCCGCCTATCATGAAGGCGGCCACATCATCATCGCCATCTCTGACGATGGCATGGGCCTCAACACGGCGCGGATCGGCGAGAAGGCCCTGGAAAAGGGTCTGACCACGCATGAAGAACTGGAGCGGATGACGGATCAGCAGATCCACCGCTTCATCTTCGCGCCGGGCTTCTCCACCGCCGAGAAAGTCACCAACCTGTCCGGCCGCGGCGTCGGCATGGACGTGGTGCGCACCAATATCGAGCAGATCGGCGGCGTCATCGATGTGACGTCCACCGCCGGCAAGGGTTCGCATTTCTCGATCAAGATCCCGCTCACCCTGGCCATTGTGTCGGCGCTCATCGTCGGCTGCGACGAACAGCGCTTCGCCATTCCCCAGCTTGCCGTCCGCGAGCTGGTCCGGGTTGGTGCCGGGTCGGAGCACACAGTTGAAAACCTCAACGGCGCCCGCGTCATGCGTCTGCGCGACCGTCTGATGCCGCTGGTCGACCTGCACGATGTTCTCGGTGTCGGCGAAGCCTATAACGGCAACAAGGACGAGACCGGTTTCGTGGTTGTCCTCGATGCCGGTGGCCGCAATGTCGGCCTGGTCGTCGACAATGTCCTGGATACCGAGGAAATCGTCGTCAAGCCGCTGTCGGACTCGCTGCGCGGCGTCCATGCCTATTCCGGCGCCACCATCCTGGGCGATGGCTCTGTCATCATGATCCTCGATCCGAACGGGCTGGCTGGTGAAATCGTCACGGCGATGGAAGAAGATTCCGCCGAGGGTGTCGGTTCCGCGAAAGCTGCTGAAATGGCCAATACCCAAAGACTGCTCCTGGTCCGCGCCGGCGGGACCGAGCCGAAAGCTGTCCCGCTGGCCCTGGTCACGCGTCTGGAAGAGTTCGATCCGGGTACCATCGAGAGCACCAATGGTCGCCTCGTGGTCCAGTATCGCGGTCGCCTGATGCCGATCGTGCCGATCGGGTCGGAAATCCGCACCGTCGAGGGCCAACGCCAGCCGGTTCTGGTGTTCGCAGAGAACCACACCTCGATCGGCCTGGCCGTTGACGAGATTGTCGATGTTGTCGAAGAGCGCGTTGACCTGCAGATGTCGTCCGACAAGCCGGGCGTCATCGGTTCAGCGATCATCAAGGGCAAGGCGACCGACGTGGTCGACATCGCCTGGTATCTCGACCAGTCGCGCGCCGGCAATATCCAGCGCCGGTCCAGCAATCGCCGCCGCCGCATCCTGCTGGTCGATGCCGACGCCTTCGCGCGCCGCATGATCGCACCGCTGCTGGCCGCTGCCGGATATGACGTTACGCCGACGGGCGGCATGCACGAAGTGCACGCCATCGCCGAAGCCGGCGAGAAATTCGATGCCATGGTGGGTGACCCTAGTGCGCTGTCGCGCATCCGTCAGGAAGGCCTGTGGCCAGACCTGCCGACCCTGGCCGTCACTGACTGGCCTGAAGATACGCAGTCCGAGGGCCTGACGGCCGTGCTGCCGAGATCTGATCGTGGCGCCCTGATCGCCGCCCTCGACTCGGTGTCTCAAGAGGAGAAGGTGGCATGACCACGCATCACAGTGACAATTCCGAGCTCAGCGCCGAGTCGATGAACGAATATGTGTCGGTTCGTATCGGCGACCAGCTGTTCGGTGCGCCGGTCGACGCGATCCGTGAAGTGTTTGCCCCGCAATCGGTCACGTCCGTACCGCTCGCGCCTAGCGAAGTCGCCGGATTGTTGAACCTGCGCGGCCGTATCGTGACCGCGATCGACGCCCGTCGCCGCCTCGGATTGCCGCCCCGTGAAGCCGATGATGCCGGAATGGCACTTGGCGTCGAGCGTGGTAGCGAAATTTTTGGACTTATCGTGGACAGTGTCGGTGAAGTGCTTCGTCGACCGAGGGCGGAGCTGGAACCGGTGCCCGCCCATGTCGATCCGACCTGGCGTTCGATGGTCAAGGGTGTGCACCGCCTGGAAAAAGAATTGCTCGCAGTTCTGGATGTCTCGGCCGTAATCGGATCGGCCGGCGCCAGCAAAGAAGCTGCCTAGCGGAGGGTGTTGGGATGAAAACTTGTTTGGTCGTAGACGACTCCCGGGTGATCCGGAAAGTCGCCCGCAAAATTCTTGAAGAGCTCGAATTCGAGTGTGTGGAAGCCGGTGACGGCTCGGAAGCCCTGGAAGCCTGCCGCAAGCAGATGCCGGATGCCATCCTGCTGGACTGGAACATGCCGGTCATGAACGGTCTTGATTTCGTCAAGGCGCTGCGGCGTGAGGAAACCGGGGACCAGCCGGTCGTCGTGTTCTGCACCACCGAGAATGACATGGCGCACATCACCGAAGCCCTGCGTGCCGGTGCCGATGAGTATGTCATGAAGCCCTTTGATGGCGACATCATCGAGTCCAAATTCCAGCAGACGGGTTTGCTGCGCGCCTCTTGAGGGAGCTTCCCATGACGGAACTCGCCCCCACGGCGTCTCCCGCCCACTCTATCGCCCGCGTCCTCGTGATCGACGACTCGGCTGTCGCCCGCGGTCTCATGACGCGCTGGGTGGAAGAGGATTCCGATCTCACCCTCATCGGCTCGGCCGTTGATGGCGAGCAGGGCCTGAGAAAGGCCGAAGAACTCAAGCCGGACCTGATCGTTCTCGACGTCGAAATGCCGAAAATGGACGGGCTGGCGGCTTTGCCGCTGCTGCTCAAGGCTGTCCCCGGTTGCAAGGTCGTGATGGCTTCGACGCTGACCCGCCGCGGCGGTGAGGTGACGATCCGCGCACTGTCGATGGGCGCGGCCGACTATGCCTCCAAGCCGCAGGCCGGACGCCTGGCTGGCGCCGAGGAGTTCCGTCGCGACCTGCTGTCGAAGCTGAAGGCCCTGGCCCCGCGCCCGATTCCGCCGGTTCCGACACAGCGTGATATGTCCCCGCCGGCAGCGCCGGCGGCTCCCGGCGCGCCGGTTGCCCGCGCGACCACGCCGCCACCCTCCGCGTCTGCGCCCGCGAAGAAAGCATTCGCGCCGGTGGCCCAGCCGCCGCAGGGACGGGGCACGCCGCGCAACACCGCACGCCCGGAAATCATCGCCATCGGCTCCTCGACCGGTGGACCCCAGGCCCTGCGCGATGTGATCGCGGCCATTCCTGCCGACGTCCGTTCGCCGATCGTGATCGCCCAGCACATGCCGGCGCTGTTCACCAAGATCCTGGCCGAACACCTGACCAAGGCTGGCAAGCTGGTCTGCAAGGAAGCGGAAGACAATGAACGGCTGAAGCCGGGTTGCGTCTATATCGCTCCGGGCGACTTCCACATGACCATCCGCAAGGACGCGGCCGGTTTCTATGCGGTGCTGGACCAGACGCCGCCGATCAATTTCTGCCGGCCGGCCGTTGACCCCCTGTTCCAGTCGGTGGCGGAAGTCACGCGCGGCGCAGCCCTGGGCATCGTGCTGACCGGCATGGGTCATGATGGCCGCGAAGGCGCGCGGATGTTGCGTAGCGTCGGCGGTACCATCCTCGCCCAGGACGAGGCGACCAGCGTTGTCTGGGGCATGCCGGGAGCCGTCGCAGAAGCGGGCCTGGCCGATGAAATACTGTCCCTCGCGGACATGGGGCCGGGCATTGTCCGGCGCGCGAAAGGTGGAAACTAATAATGATAAAACACGATGACATCCTTTTCGTTGCCGCTGAAGCGTTCAAGCGTTCCGGGCTCGTCCTGTCAGCCGACAAGGGCTATTTGCTGGAAAGCCGACTGGCACCGCTGGCACGGGCCGAAGGCTATCCATCGATCGAAGCCCTGATCGCCGCCGCACGCCGCGACAATACGGGTCGGCTCCTGTGGTCGATCACCGAAGCCCTCGCGACACACGAGACTTTTTTCTTCCGCGACAACACGCCGTTCGACCTGTTCAAGCAGGATGTGTTGCCGGTCCTTGCCCGTGCCCGCGGCAATAATGGATCGATCCGCATCTGGTGTGCCGCCTGTTCGTCGGGTCAGGAGCCATATTCGCTGGCCATGCTGCTCGAGGAAGAGCGCGCCCGGCTCGGCAATTTGCGCGTCGAGATCGTCGCCACCGACATGGCCCCGCGCGTGCTCGAGAAGGCCAAGGCCGGTGTCTACTCGCAGTTCGAGGTCCAGCGCGGCCTGGCCGTGCAGCGCCTGGTCCAGCATTTCGACCAACAGGGCGAGCAGTGGCGCATCAAGTCGAACATCCGCTCGATGGTGACCTTCCAGAAGCAGAACCTGCTGGAGAGTTTCGCCACGCTTGGCACGTTCGACCTGGTTCTGTGCCGCAATGTCCTGATCTATTTCGATCCGGATACCAAGAAAAAGGTCCTGGCGCGCATCGCCACGCAGACAGCCCAGGATGGCTATCTGATCATGGGCGCCGCCGAGACCGTGGTCGGACTGTCGGCTGACTTCTCGCCCGTCGAAGGACGACGCGGCCTCTATGGCCGCAAGGTCGTCGCCAAGTCGGCTGCCGCCTGACCCTTTCCGGTCCAGAAGCGAATTGGAAAACCCCGCAGTGATCACTGCGGGGTTTTCTTTTGCCTGGGCGGCAGTGGAGCGCCGACGGCCGGAGCTGGAGGACCGGCCCGCTCGGGCCGGTCGGCGGTGGCCGGTCCATGATTATTGTCGCGGCCTCTTGAGGAGCGTGCGGGCGATTGCCCGGCGTTCGAGCACTGTGACAGGACGTTCCATGATTGCCAGATTTCTCCTTGCGGTCCTGATGGTCGCGACCGTGCCGGGTTGCACCACCACATCTGCGACCTCGATCAATCTGCAAGGCGCTGATCTGCATTACTCGGTGCTGGGAAGCGGCGAACCGGTCGTGGTGTTCGAGGCCGGACTTGGTGACGGCCGCCACTCCTGGGAGGCCGTCGCCCGTCAGCTGTCTGCAGAGGCGACCGTCGTGATCTATGATCGGCCCGGCTATGGCGGCACACCATTCTCCGACCCGACATTCGACGGCGACCGAGATGGCCGGACCGGTGATGAAGTCGCGACCGCGTTGCGGGCAATGCTGGAGCGCGCAAACCTCGAGGGGCCCTACATCCTGGTCGGGCACTCCATTGGCGGTCTTTACGTGCAAAGCTTTGCCCGCCGTTATCCTGACCGTACGGCGGGTCTGGTTCTGGTAGACAGCAGGCCTCCGCTGTTCAGCCAGCGCTGCGCCGAGGTCGGTGCCGGTCTGTGTGAATTGCCGCGGCTTGTCAGGATGCTGATGGATCCACATGTGCGGGCGGAACTGAACGGCGCCGAGGCGACCATGGCCGATCTGGCCGATCCGGCGCAGCTCGGTAACCTGCCGGTCACCGTGATCGTGTCGACCCGGCCATCTGTGGGTGCTTCGTCGCAATTCCAGCAATTATGGATGGACGAACAACAGCGTTTTGCGGCCGCGGTCGACAATGGGCGGTACGTGGAGGCGTCCAGGTCCCGGCACTACATACAGCGTGACCAGCCAGACCTCGTCATCGCGGAAATCCGGGCGATGATCGGACGCGTCAGGGCCTCACACTAGGCGACGGTCGTCAAGGTCCATATCGCACCGATCGCGTACCGGCTGTCGCTTTCCCCCTTTTGCGGCTGGCCAGTGCGGCCCGCTGCCCTGCCAATCAGGGCCCCCCGCCTTCATGACCGGGGCAAAGGGTGTGCGATGACCCCTCCGTCCGCGCAGGCAGGCGCTGGCGGAGGGGTCGATAACCAGCATTGACCTTGTTGGGACCGAAACGGAAGGTGGAGGTGATGGACTGGGCTTCAAACTTGTCGGATTACCCATTGGAACAGCTCAAATTGGCGCTTCTCACCGCCGGGTTCTCGCAATCGCTGCTGGTGGCCGTGATGCTGATTGCCTATGCACGCAGCAATGCGGAGCCACGCTTCTACCTGGGTGTCTTCGTCGGCCTCTACGGCTTGACTTTCCTGGCCGAAATCACCGCCGAGACCGGCATTCTGGCGGCGGTGCCGGGCATTACCGCGCCGCTCATCGCCGCGCCCATGTTTCTCGGGCCGCTGCTCTATCTCTACATCACCAAGGTCGTGAACCCCGATGGTCCGCTGACGGAACCGTCCAACTGGCGGCATTTCATCGCGCCATCGATCGGAGCTGTTTTTGCGACTGGATTGTGGCTGGTGCCCTCCGACGCGTTGGGCGCATTCATTACACAGGACGTGGAGCCCGCCACCCTGGTCGATCTGCTCATTGTGCTGATCCTGGTTGTCATCCTGTTGACCACCTTCATCATCACCTTGGTGTACATCATCAAGGGATATGGGCTTTTGAACGCAAACTCGGCCCGGATCCGTGACGAGTTTTCCAATCTGGACCGCAAACGGTTGAGATGGTTGCGCGTGTCTCTGGTCAACATCGCGCTGTTGTGGGTCGTGACGATGGCGGCGGACTGGACCGACATATCCGAGGCCCCGGCCGGCTTTGTCGCGCTGATCGTCTGGGAGTTGCTGAGCTTTTATGTGATGGCGATCCTCGGGCTGCGTCAGGGCGTCATTTTCGGACCACAACCCTCGCCGCCCGCGCCTGTCACGCCTGCACCGCCGGGCGGTGCTCCGGACGATCCCGATACCGGTCCGGTCCTGTCGGACGGGCAGCAAGAGGCGGAGCAGAAATATTCCAAGTCCGGTCTGACCCGGCGGGATATGGAGCGCATCGCCGCGAAGATCCGCCAGGCTGTCCACACCGACGGGATCTATCGCAACAGTGACCTGTCACTGACCCAGCTGTCGAAGTGCATCGGTGTCCAGGCGCCCTATGTGTCGCAGACACTGACCCAGGAGATTGGCAGTACGTTCTACGACTTTATCGCCCAGGCCCGTGTCCGGGCGGCGATGGAGATGCTGGCCGACCCCGACAGTTCGGAGTCCGTCCTGTCGATCGCCCTCGCGGTCGGATTCAACACCAAATCGACATTCAATTCCGCGTTCAAGCGCGTGAGTGGGACGACCCCAACCGAGTGGCGGCGAAGCCGCGGTGGGCACCGCAACTCCGCCGCCGGCTGACGCCCTATCGCCACAAGGGGCAGGCGAGGGCGTACAGACTTTGTTTGCTAGAATCGGCGAACGTAGGAAATGCCCCAGCTCGACGCATCGCCCCGGTCGTCGAAATCTGTCCGTGAGTATTCCAGCCGGACGCCATGGGCATCGTTGAAGAAGAAGTCGGCGCCGGCGCCAAACGCCAAGCCGGAGTCGTCGCCGGACGGACCGGCGGTAGCCTTGAAATTGGCGATATCATACCCGACGCGGGCGAACATGGAGAGGTGTTCGGATACCGGATACTCGCCGGCGACCGACACGCCATATCCGTAGCGGAAACGGGCCCTTGGCTCTATCGACGAGCAATCTGTGCCAACCGGGCAATCAATTCCCGAGGAGCCGCTCAGACCCGACACCGCATTGGCCTCGACACGGATGAAGTCAGTGAGATTGTAGCCCAGCCGGCTGTTGAGGGAGTGGGCGTTGAACTCGTCGAATTGTTGGTAGGCGTAGCCCTCGGAGAGGGTGAAGCGCGAGTCTTGTGCATGGGCACTTGCTGAGAAAGCGGCGACCAGAGCCGTTGTCAGGATCAGATGTTTCATTGTTTTTCCCGAAACTGGATTTGAACACGGATTTGAATACGGCGGCCTCGGACTTGGCGCAGCTTGGCTTGAGCGCCTCATCGCCCGGGGAGGGCGGCCACCGTTTGGACTCCCAGCCGGATGTGAGTGGGCAGAACCCGTTGTTCAGACCCGGCTGATGCGTCTTGGTAGCGGCGCCGGCCTGTCATGACGTCCGAGCCATCCGGGCCGGTCCGTCAGAGTTGGGAGGGAGGGCCGGGCCGGTCGGCTCGGACGCGGCATTTCGTTCGGGGTGACAGGGTCCGGTCACGATCAAAACCGGAGCCCCTCCCCAATGCCCACACAGTTTCTGATGTCCACACAATCCAAAGCACTCATCCGCCCGACCAAGGCCTGGCTGGCCGTTTTCGCCATCGGACTCTTCGTGAGCGGCTGCACGACGTCCGAGCCTCTTACCTCCCCGAACGGTCTTCCGGGCTTCTCGGTCGATTGTTCGGGCGGCGGCGGTGGTCGCTGGAGCGATTGTTATGAAGAGGCGAGCCGACTGTGCCCGCAGGGCTATGTCGTGATCGATCGCATCGGCGACACGGACACGATGGTTTCAGAAACGGATGGCGATCTGAGTTTCCAGACCATGGTCAGCCGTGAATTGATGATCGAATGCCGGTAGTCGCGAAGCCCGCCGACATCCGCCGTGTCAAAACGCGGCAGTGGGCAACCTCATGGACCGGCCTGGGTGCTATCGTCGCGCTGTGGTCCGCCATGCAGGGGGCGGTTGCGGCGGACCAGGACGCCTGGCCCGAAGCGCTCGTGGCGGCCTTTGCGTCGGCTGTGGAGTCTGACTCCGACGGTCGCGAGAATTGGCGCTTCATGGCTGAAGCCGACACAATCGATGGGCCGTTGATCTTGCGCTTCAATGGCGGACAGCTGGGCGTCCGGAACGGCTGGAGTCTCGAGACCCCGTCCGAGGACGAGCTGACTTCTGTCCAGCGCTCTTCCTATACCGAGATTATCTCACCAGACGAGGAAGAGGACGATGCCGGCGGCCTCTTCCTGGCTTCAGATGCCGTGGAGTTGATCGGCGGCGAAATCCGGTTGCTGTCGCAAACCGAGGCGGAGCTGACCTACACATTCTCGCCCTATCTCGGGACCGACGAAATGGACGCGGCCATCGCCCATCACCTGATCGGCGAAGTAACAGTCTGGCGCGACGGGTCCGGGCCGGCCCGTATCCGGCTTCACGCGCCGGAGCGTTTCCGACCACATCCCATCGTGCGGATCGATGTCTTCGATCTTGTCATGGAGTTCCAACACATCGAGGGCCTGACAGCGCCAGTCATGAGGCGTCTGTCGAGCCGGGTCGAGGGGAGCGCGGCGTTCCAGGACATCAGCGAAGTAACCGAGATGGCATTCACCGAGATCGAATATCTCGGCGCGACGGATCGCGAGCCGATCGTTGACTAGCCAATCTCCGTGGCCCCGCGCCAACAGACAGCCAGAAAGGTAGAACATGCCCCCAACTCGCCAATTCAAACTCGGAACCTGCGCAATGGCCCTTGGAGCATTGGCAATTGGCACCGTGGTGTCGGTCGGATCACAGATCCTGGTCGGGCCGGCCCAGGCGGCGCAGCCGGACGCGTTCGACATGTCGGACTTCGTCCGGATCGTTCCGACCGAGGCTCGTGAGCCGGCCGGCACGGTCTATATCCTGCCAGGTTCCTCCGGCTTCGACATCTTCGGAGATACCGGACACTATCACCGGGCGGCCCGGGAATGGGGGCGCCGTTGCTATGATGTCGTGATGGTGGACTATCGCGAGGCCTACAACGCCGCCGGTCGACCACGGGTCGGTGAGACCGGCCACAAGATCGCCTGGGCCGCAACCGAGGCGCGGTCCTATGTCGATGGCTTGGGGTTGTCGGAGGGGGGTGCCAACCTGTTGGCGGCCTGGTCCTTGGGTGGTGAGGGGGTGTGGGCCCTTGGTGCTGAAAACGGGCGCGCGGACGCGTGGGATGCCGCCATCCTCTACTACCCGTCCAATCAGGATGATCTGGTCATTGCACCCGGGTTTCCGTCGCTGGCGATGGTCGGCGCGCTTGACGATGTGACGCCGCCCCTTGAGGTCTCCACCGCTGCTGCCTCGAACGGGCTTCTTGACGTGATTGTCTTCGGTGACGCACGTCACGGGTTCGATATTGCAAGCCTCGAGGAAGCCCGAACCGTTCGCCTGTTCCCGATCTTCGGGCCCAGCGCAACATTTCAGTACAATGACCTTGCCGCCATGTCGGCCGTGGAAGAAATCGATCGCTTTCTCGAGCGCAATGATTTGCCGGTCTGCCTGGAGGGGCGGTGATCCGGGCCCTCGCGGCCCGCGTCAGCCGGAGGCTGCGCAAAGAAAAAGACCCGGGCGGGCAGCCCGGGCCTTTTCAGATCACGCTTGAGACCGGGGTCAGGCTGACGCCTTCTCCTCCACCGGATCACGCAGCACATAGCCGCGGCCCCAGACCGTCTCGATATGGTGTTCGCCGGCGGTCGCGGCTGCCAGCTTCTTGCGAAGCTTGCAGATGAAGACGTCGATGATCTTCAGTTCCGGTTCGTCCATGCCGCCATAAAGGTGGTTCAGGAACATTTCCTTGGTGAGCGTCGTTCCCTTGCGCAGGGAGAGCAGCTCGAGCATCTGGTATTCCTTGCCCGTCAGGTGGACGCGCTGGCCTTCGACCTCAACCGTCTTGGCGTCGAGATTCACGCCGATCGAGCCGGTCTTGATGATCGACTGGGAATGGCCCTTCGAGCGACGCACGATGGCGTGGATGCGGGCGACCATCTCGTCCTTGTGGAAGGGCTTGGTCATGTAGTCGTCAGCGCCACAGCCCAGGCCGCGCACCTTGTTGTCGATGTCCGCATTGCCCGTAAGGATCAGGATGGGCGTGTCGACCTTCGCAACGCGGAGCGTCTTGAGGACATCAAAGCCCGGCATGTCCGGCAGGTTCAGGTCGAGCAGGATGATGTCGTAATCATACAGCTTGCCCAGATCCACGCCCTCTTCGCCGAGGTCGGTGGTGTAGATGTTGAAGCCCTCGGACTTCAGCATCAATTCGATGGACTGGGACGTCGCCCGATCGTCCTCAATAAGAAGAACCCGCATTTGGTTCGCCTCCGGTTTTTGCTACGCGGGGCGAATCACATCCGCCCGGCCTCATCTCGTGATTAACCTTATTTGGACGCTAGGCGGAAACCCTTAACGAAAGTTAACTGCGCCTTGACCGAAATCCGGAATCGCAGATTTTCGATTTTTCACCGGGAACGCTTGATTCGGATTTCACGTTAACCATTCAAGGGTTAACGCGGTCCTTCCAGGCAAGCTTGCGGAAAATTTCCGCAGATTGATCAAATATGCACGGCATAAAGTATTCCTGATCGGGTTCCGGATTCACCTGCCTCAGTGGGCAAATCGGGGCATTGAAGACGGGACTGGCCTTCGCCCGGTTATCCACAGTTGATATTCTTCCAGGTGGGACTCTCCTTCGGAATCGGAGTCGTTCCTTGAAAGAATCGACGTGATTGGTGGGCTGCAATTTCTGCCGGGTGTTTACGTCGAGGCAAGACGCGGCCGATATGGTGGTCGGGAAGTGGCTTTTTGGCCACGCATGAGAAGGCGGGTCGACCCGTATGATGCAAACCCTGATCGATCGCGTCGGGCGACTGGATGACCGGACTCTCGAAGGCCGGGTCACCGCGCTCAACGGGCTGCTCGTCGAGGCGGAAGGCCCCAAGGCCGGTCTGTCGCTGGGCGCCCATGCGAAGATCGAGACTGGCAATGGCATCGCCGAGTGTGAAGTCGTCGGCTTTCGGGGCGAAACGGCTCTGATGATGCCCTTCGGTCCGCTGGAGGGCATTCGCCCGGGTGCTCGTGCGCTGTTGCAGCCGGAAGCGGCGCGTGTCCGTCCAAGCCGGTCCTGGCTGGGCCGCGTGCTCGACGGTTTCGGGCGGCCGCTCGATGACGGGGCGCCGCTGACCGAAGGCGGTACGCCCTATCCGCTAAAGGGCAATCCACCCGGCGCCCATGGCCGCGCTCGTCTGGGTGACCGCATGGATATGGGGGTGCGGGTCCTCAACAGTTTTGTTCCCATGCGTCGCGGCCAGCGGCTGGGCATCTTTGCCGGCTCCGGTGTCGGCAAGTCGGTGCTGATGTCGATGCTGGCCCGCGCCTGCGATGCCGACGTCATTGTCATCGGCCTGATCGGCGAACGGGGCCGGGAGGCCCGCGAATTCGTCGACGACGTCCTGGGCCCGGAAGGTCGCAAGCGTTCTGTCGTGATTACCGAGACCTCGGACGCGCCGGCGCTGGCCCGCCGTCAGGCCGCGCACCTGACCCTGACCGCTGCAGAATACTTCCGCGATCAGGGGCTCGACGTGCTGTGTCTGATGGACAGTGTCACCCGTTTTGCCCTCGCCCAGCGCGAAATCGGCCTTGCCGCTGGCGAACCGCCGACCACGCGCGGCTACACGCCATCGGTATTTGCCGAGCTGCCACGGCTACTTGAGCGTGCCGGACCCGGTCCGCAGCGCAAGGATGGCAAAAAATCCGGCTCCATTACCGGTCTTTTCACTGTTTTGGTGGATGGTGATGACCACAACGAACCGATTGCCGATGCCGTACGCGGTATCCTGGATGGACATGTGGTCATGAGCCGAGCCATTGCTGAACGGGGGCGCTACCCCGCCATCGACGTTCTCAAGTCGGTCAGCCGGACCGCGCCGGAAGTCTATGATGCAGCCGAGCGGCCCCTGGTCGCCGAAGCGCGCAAGCATCTGTCGGCCTATGCCGACATGGAAGAATTGATCCGTCTGGGTGCCTACACCCAGGGATCCAATCCGGCGGTGGATCGGGCCATCGAGCTCAACGAGCCGCTGGAAGCGTTCCTCGGACAGTCAAAAGATGATGCGGCGGACATTCCGTCGACATTCACGATGCTGTCGGAGATTTTGGGTGGTGGTGAAGGAGGGCGGCAATGACACGCTCACATGAACCCTTGATCCGGCTGGCTCGGTTCAAGGTCGAAGAATTGCAAAAGCAGATGGCCGAGCTCGATCGCTCGCGCGCCGCGCTGATCGGACAGATCGAGCGCCTCGAGGCTTCCGTGCCCGAGGAGCAGGCCGCAGCCGCCCAGTCCAAGGAAGGCTATGTCGCCTACGGCTCCTATGCCCAGGCGGTGATCAAGCGGAAGGAAAACATCCGCGTTTCGCTCGATGAGGTCGATGTCCAGGCCAATGCCTTGCGTGACCGGTTGTCGGAAGCCTTCACCGATCTCAAGAAATACGAGCTGCTGGAAGAGCGGCGCCTGGCCCGGATCGAACAATCCGTGCGCGCTGCCGAACAGGACGAACTCGACGAGATCGCCCAGATCCGCCACGGTCGCTCGTCGCACTGACCGCGCGAAATCTGTGACAACGAAAAAGGCCCCGGACCAGCTGGTTCGGGGCCTTTTTGTTTTGGGGGGTGGGCTCCGTGTAACTAATTGTCATCCCTGTCGGATGTCCGGCGAAAGCCGGACGCAGGACAGGGACCTATGTGCCTGCAACCAGCTAGGTCCCTGACTTTCGCCCGGCATTCGCCGGGCGTCCATCAGGGATGGCAAGCGGTTAAACCACCTAGAAATTCTGCGACCAGCTCACATCAATCCGCACCGAGCGGCCCGGTTCGCTGACGCCGGCGAAGACGCGGTCATAATCGTGGTCGAACAGGTTTTCGACGCCGGCATTGAGGCGCAGGCCGCTGTCGGCGAAGGGCTGCCAGCGGGCATAGGCGTCGGCGACGACATAGCCGGGCCGGTGTTCGCTGGTGGCGAGCGGTTCGTCATATTCGCCGGCGGCCTCGATGCGGCCTCCCAGGGTCAGGCGGGTCTCTTCGAAGCGCCAGCGGCCGTCGAGGAAGAGCCGGGTCGGAGCCAGCGAGCCGAGCGGGTCGCCGGTCGCCACGTCCTTGCCGTCAATACCTGTGAGTGACGCGTCGAGCGAGAACGGGCCTTCGGACAGACCCAGTTGGACCTCATAGCCTTCCAGTTCGGCCGCACCGACATTGCGGCTCTGCGTCGTGCCGGCCGAGCAGGGGGCGAAGAAGGGCGAGGCGAAACAGGTCGCATCGAAGGCGAAGTCGACAAACAGGTCGATCAGGTTGTCCGCCTCGGTCTGGTACCAGGACGCACTCATGTCGAGGCGGTCCAGGTCGACCCGGTCGGAGAGGTCAACACGCAGGCCGATTTCCAGTGTCTCGGTCTCTTCCGGCAGCAGGGCCGGATTGGCGATGAACTCGTTTGAGATGAAGGTTGGCGGTCCGAGGATGATGTGCGGCAGGGAGAAGTGGGTGCCGTCCAGATAGAGCTCATTGATCGACGGTGCCCGGAAGGCCTCGCCCCAGCTGATGAAGAAGTTGAGATCATCGATTGGCGCATAGGTCGCGGCGAGGCGGCTGGAGGTGGCGTCATTGGAGACGGTCGCCGTGGTTGGCGTCGAGGTTTCGAAACTGTCCTGACGCACACCCGGAAGCAGGACCAGCCGCCCCGGCAGGCCCAGCGGGGCCGGTCCGTCGAGCTCCAGCTGGACCCAGCCGGCGGTGAACTGGCTGGCCGCATCGGGCGCACCACCGCGCACGCCGCCAGCTTCGGCGCTGTCATAGCCGTCCTGTGTGTCTTCATAATACTCGCCGCCCATTGTCAGGCCGGCATCGAAAGCGCCCAGCGTGAAATCGAAGCGCTGGTCGAGGCGGATACCATTGGTCTCCAGATCACGGCGCAGTTCGCGGCCTGTGCCGGACTCGGTCTCATCGACGCCGGTCTCGTTGCGATAAACGGTGACGTCGAGATCGAGCCAGCTGATCGTCGGCGGGGCGATGGTGGCGTTGAGGGTAATGGCGTCGGAGGTGATGTCCTTGTCGACAAGGGCGTTGAAGGCCCCGACCGCACCGGCGCCCTGGCCGTTATTGGGCTCGATGGCGCTGCCCTCGAAGGTCTGCCAGCTCAATTCGGCCCGGATACCATCGGCGAGGTCGGCGCCCAGCTTGACCAGGCCGGACAGGCTCTCATCATCGGCGGGAAGGTCATTGCCCGAGCCCAGCGCGATATCACCGGAGCGGCGCGAGGAGATCGAGGCGAGGGCGTCGAACTGGCCGGTGCGGCCATACAGGCTGACCGAGCCGCGTTGTTCCTCGTCCACCGAGCGGTAGCCGGCGCCGAGGCCATAGCCCCAGCTCTCGCCATTGCCCAGAAGGTCATCGGCGGTGGCTGTGCGGAAGGCGATCACGCCGCCCGAGGCCCCGGAACCGAACAGGGCCGATGCCGGGCCGCGCACGGCTTCGACACCGACCAGCATGGCCGGATCCACGAAGAAGACGCCGTCATGGGCCGAGCCGAAATTCTGGCGGGCACCGTCAAGCAGGAGAGTGGTGTTCTCGCGGCCCTGACCGCGCAGGGAGATCGTCTGGCCGGTGCGGCGCGGGCCGCCGGAGACATCGACGCCCGGAAGCTGGCGCAGCAGGTCATCCAGGTCGGAGGGGCGGGACAGATCGAGGGCCTCGGCATCAACGGTCGCCGTGGCCCCCGGATACACGAAGCGGTCCAGCTCGGTATAGGTGGTCTCGACGATGATCACGTCTTCGGACGTCTCCTCGCTGTCGGTCTGGGCGAAGGCCGGGGTGGCAAGGGCGAACAGGGCCGTCGAGGCCAGAAATACGCGTTTCATGATGTGTCCTGATTGCGAATGAATTGCATGAGCTGTGTTCTGCCGCTTGCTTTTTGAGAATGCAAGTGAGAATCTAACTCAACAACACGTCATTTTCTTCCGGGTTATTCCAATTCCACCGAGGGGCTCATGAAACTCGCTTATCTCGCCGTCGCCGCGCTGACACTGGCCGGCTGTGCCACCACTTCGACCGAAACGGCGACCGCACCGGTCGCTCCGGTCGCCGTTCATTCCGCCGAAGCCTATGAGCGTGACCGCCAGGCCATCCTGGCCATGCAGGGCGAATACGCTGTCACCTTCGACTTCCGCGAAATGGTACCGATCGCTGACGGCTATGAGCTGGCCGAGCCGAAAGTCACGCCGGCCCGTGAAGTTGTGGTCGTGGTCGAGGACACGGGCGATTTCATCATGCTGCAGCACCTGCTGATCGCGGGCGAAGGCGACAACCCGTTCATCGTCAAGCACTGGCGTCAGGATTGGCGCTATGAGCCGGCAACCGTCCTGGCTTTCCAGGGTTTTGATGACTGGACCGTCGAGGAGGTCGCTGCGGCCGACCGTGCCGGTGCCTGGTCTCAGACAGTCTACCAGGTCGATGACAGCCCGCGCTATGCGGCAGTGGCGCCCTGGACCCACGACGCCGATGGCATCTCCACGTGGGAACCGCCGGTCTCCTGGCGTCCGCTGCCACGCCGCGACGACACCACGCGCGACGACTATGACGTGATCGCCGCCGTCAACCGCCACACGGTCACCTCCTGGGGCTGGATCCACGAGCAGGACAATTCCAAGCTCGACCTGGAAGATGGTGTCGTGCACGAGCTGGTCCGTGAGGTCGGGGTCAACACCTATCGCAATACCGACCTGTCCAACGGCCAGGCCGCGCTCGACTACTGGGACGCCACGCAGGAATACTGGGCCCTGGTTCGCGCCCGCTTCGATGCGCTGGAAACCGACGGCACGCGCCGTTTCCACATCGAGGATGATGCCGAGGGCACGCTGCTCTACGGCCCGGTCCTGGAAGCCGGTCAGCGCGTCCTGTTCGGTCTCAGCGATGCCGAAACCGCCTTCGAGGATGCGGCGACCTATCTCGACAGCCAGATCACCATCATCGAATAGACTGTATCGTCATCAGTGATGGAAAAGGCGGTGACCCCACGGGTTGCCGCCTTTTTTTACCGCCCGTAGCGGCGCTTGGCCCAGTAAATCCCGCCGATCGTGATCATGTAGATTGCCAGCCTGAGCAGGACCACGACGCCGCCGCGCTCGTCGAGACGGGAGAAGGCAAAGTCATAGGCGAAATCGGGCGGGACGCCGGTCGACCAGCGGTAGAAGAAGGGCGCGCAGGCATCGAGCATGAAGGCGATCGAGGCGGCGGCGGGCCATTGCGGCCATTTGCGCATGATCAGGGCGGCGACCAGCGACAGCACGACGATCAACCACCAGTCAAACGGGGTGAAGCCGGCACTCAGGCGATCTGCGAGACTGTCATACATGCGTCGGTGCTCCCCAATGCCCGGTCAGGCGGCCTGTTTGCCACGCGCAAGCGACCCGGCCAAGCTCTGGATATCCTTGGCCGCGTCGCATTGGGGGGCGCGCAAGGACACGGCGGTCTGTGACCGGATGGCGGCCGGTACCGTCGGGTCGCGACGGATGATCCCGGCCAGTGTGGGCGTAAAGCTCAGGAAAGCCTCACAGGTTTTGCGGAAGGCGCTGAAAGCCTCGTTGGCGGCGCTCATGTCGGGCGCGTTGTTGATCACCACCAGCGGCGAGGCGCCATCATCGTGCAGGCGCAGCGTCTTCACGAAGGCATAGGCGTCGGTCAGCGAGGTCGGTTCGTCGTTCAGCACGATCACCACATCGTCGGCGGTCAGCGCAAGGCGGATGGTGGCGCGATCGGCGCCGGCGGCGAGGTCGAGAATGGCGCGGTCATAGGACAGCGACAGGGCCGCGACACCGGTTGCCAGCTTGGTCAGGCCGGGGCCGGCCAGATTCGCCAGGGCGCCTGATCCCGAGCGTCCCGAGATGACGTCGAACCCACCTTTTTGCGATGCGCCGCCCATGGCAGGGCAGACGGCGTCGGCAATGGCGACGCGGCCATTGATGACGCTGGAAATGTCGGAATTGGGCTGCAGGCCCAGCTGGACGTCGATATTGGCCATTCCCAGATCGCCATCCATCAGCAGGCAGCGCTCGCCCATTTGCGAGAAGGCGCGGGCCATGCCGATCGACAGCATGGTCTTGCCGACGCCGCCCTTGCCGGAGGCGATGGCGAGAATGCGGCCGGCGGAGCGGTCTTGTGGGGCGGAGGCGATCTTCATCAGTCGTCTTCCTCGAACATTGTGTTGCGGTCCTCGACCAGGACCCGGGCCATGCGCAGGGGCGTGGCCGGAGCCAGGCCGCCACCGATGAAGGGTGTCGAGGAAATCTGGGCGAAGGCCAGCCCGGTCTCGCCGACGCCGAGGATGGCGCCGAGGCGGCGGGCGCAATCCAGCTTGACCGGGATGCAGCGGCTGGCGCCGATCGAGGCGAACAGCGAGGCCGCGTCCTCGGCGTCTTCCGGCGTCAGGCCGGCATCGAAGACATAGATAATCTCTGCATTGGCGCTGTCGGCGAAGGCCAGGGTCATGTCCAGGTCGTCGAGTTCAAACGGATTGACCGCTGGACTGTCGATCAGGACGGGACCGTCAATTTCGTCGACCGCATCGATCATTTCGCGCGGATCATCGACAGCGCGGAAACCGGCGCCCATGCGGCGGGCCAGTTCCTGCAATCGGTCGTTGGCACCGGCGCGTTCGCCGTCGCAGGAAATCAGGGTCGGGACTGCGCCGCCAGTAATGGCGCGGGCAGCTGTCTTGGCAAGCGCCGAAGTCTTGCCGACACCGGGCGTGCCGGCGAACAGGACGGCGTGCTCGGGCACGGCAGGCAGTGGCTGGAAGGTGTAGCGGCTCTCGATCGCATGGGCGAGGCGGGCCACGGCCCGACCGTCGGACAGGTCATGGGCCGAACGGATCAGGGCCTGGGCGGCCGAGCCGGGTGCGCGATGGAAGCCAAGCGCCCGGATCACCCGGTCCAGCTCGTTGTCCTCGCGCAGGCCGCGTTCGACCTCGGCTTCGCCGGCCAGCCGGATCGAGCGATCGCGGACCTGTTCGGCCGGTTCGGCAATACGCGCCATCTCGCTGGCCGCGCGCACATGCACGCCACCATCAGGCCCATCGCCGGTGGCGATGATCACGGCGTCGGGACCCATTTCACGACGGACATCGGCCATGGCCTGGGTCAGGGACGGGGCTGCAAAGGTTTTAAGGTGCATGGGCTCGCATCATTTCACAGGTCAAAATCGGTCGGTCAGCCGACATGGCCCATCGTCTGGAGACGTGCGCTCGGGTGGATTTCATTCTGCGATATCACCACGGTCTGCGGGCGAAAACGCTCAACCAGCGAACGCACATACGGACGAATCAGTGGGCTCGTCAGCAGTACAGGCACATGACCCTGAGCTGATGCGGTTTCAAAAGAGTTTCGAATGGCGGCGACAAAATCATGCAGCTTGGACGGGGCCAGTGCGAGCTGGCGACGGTCGCCTTCGCCGACCAGTGACTCCAGGAAGGCCTGCTCCCATTGCGGACCCATGGCCAATACCGGCAGGACCCCGTCAGGCGCCTTGTTGGCGTGACAGATCTGGCGCGCCAGGCGGGTGCGGACATGTTCGACAATGGCGTCGAGATTCTGCGTCGTGGCGCTGGCTTCCGCGATGCCCTCGAGGATCGTCGGCAGGTCGCGGATCGAGATGCGTTCCTTGATCAGGGACTGCAGCACGCGCTGGATACCGGCACGGCTGATCTGGCCCGGCGTGATGTCGTCAACCAGTGCCTTGTGCTCCTTGGAGAGTTTGGCGATCAGCTTTTCGACTTCGGCATAGGACAGCAGGTCGGCCATGTTGTCGCGCAGCAATTCGGTCAGATGGGTGACCAGGACGGCGGCGGGTTCGACGATCGTGTAGCCGCGGAAGGAGGCTTCCTCGCGCAGGCCTTCGTCGATCCAGGTCGCGGGCAGGCCGAAGGTCGGCTCCTTGACATGGTTGCCGGGCATGTCGATCGGCATGCCGGCCGGATCCATGACCAGCAGCTTGTGCAGTTCCAGGTCGCCGCGGCCGGCTTCCAGCTCCTTGATGCGGATCGTGTACTCGTTATTGCCCAGCGCCATGTTGTCGATGATGCGCACCGCCGGGGTGATGAAGCCCATTTCTTCGGCCAGCGAGCGGCGCAGGGCCCGGATCTGGTCCGTCAGCTTGCGACCGTCGACATCATTGATCAGCGGCAGGAGGCCGTAACCCAGCTCGATTTTCAGCTCGTCAATGGCGAGGCTGTCCTCGATCGGCGCTTCGGTTTCAGCCTGGGTGTCCTGTGCCTCGGCTTCCTGTTCGGCCTTGGCGTCCAGCTCGGCCTGCGCCGTTCGTTCGGCGATGTCACGGTTCATCCAGGCGAGGGCGCCGGCGCCGGCCGACATCAGGGCAAAGGGCACCAGCGGCATGCCGGGCAGCAGGCCGACCATCAGGGCAACACCCGAGACCAGGCCGAGGCCTTGGGGGTTGGCGGTCAGCTGGCCGAACAGCGCCTTGTCGGCCTGGCCGTTGACGCCGGCCTTGGAGACCAGCAGGCCGGCACCGACCGAGATGATCAGGGCCGGGATCTGCGAGACCAGCCCGTCACCGATGGTCAGCGAGGAATAGGCCTGCGCCGCTTCGGCGAACGGCATGCCGGACTGGACCACGCCGATGATGATGCCGCCGACCAGGTTGATGGCAGTGATCATCAGGCCGGCCATGGCATCGCCGCGGACGAATTTGGAGGCACCATCCATGGCACCGAAGAAATTGCTTTCGCCTTCCAGCTCGGTGCGGCGCTTGCGGGCATCGTCTTCGGTGATCAGGCCAGCTGAGAGGTCGGCATCGATCGCCATCTGCTTGCCGGGCATGGCGTCGAGGGTGAAGCGCGCCGCGACTTCGGCGATCCGGCCGGAACCCTTGGTGATGACCACGAAGTTCACGATCACCAGGATGGCAAAGACAATGATGCCGATGACGACATTGCCCTGCATGACGAAGGAGCCGAAGGCCTCGATGACCTCACCGGCCGCGTCGGTGCCTTCATGGCCCTTGGACAGGATCAGGCGGGTCGAGGCGATGTTGAGGCCGAGGCGCAGCAGGGTGGTGATCAGCAAGAGGGCCGGGAAGGCCGAGAATTCCAGCGGCTTCTTGATGAAGAGCGCGGTCATCAGGACCAGCACCGACATCGAGATTGAAATGGCCAGGGACATGTCCAGCAGGAAGCTGGGCATGGGCAGCATCAGCATCACCAGGATGGCGAGAATGCCGACCGCCAGCGCCACATCACCGCGCAGCGTGCGGTTCAGGAAGGCGCGGAGATCAAATCCGCCGGTTGCAGGTGCGGCGGTTGGGGATGCGGATGTATCGACCAAGATCTAGTCCAATCAGGCTACGGAAACGCCCTGGGCGGGTTGGTTGGGCGCGGGAATGTCGACGCCCTGGTCCGAATAGAGTTTCAGCTTGTTGCGCAGGGTCCGGATCGAGATGCCGAGAATGTTGGCAGCATGGGTCCGGTTGCCGAAGCAATGGTCGAGCGTGTTCAGGATCAGGTCCTGTTCCACTTCCGAGACCGTACGACCGATCATGTCGGCCTGGACCGATTGCGCGGTGTCGGCCGCCTGGCGGACCACATTATTGCCCGAGCCGGTGAAGGCCGAGCCGTCCGGCATGCGGATCGCGTCCGGGGTGATTTCGCGTCCTGTGGCCAGCAGAACGGCGCGGTGCATGGCGTTCTCCAGTTCGCGGACATTGCCGGTCCACTCGCGGGCCAGCAGCGAGGTGCGGGCGGCATCGGAGATGGGACGGACATCGACGGCGTTGGCGGCCGAGTATTTCTTCACGAAATGCTCGGACAGGGCGACGATGTCGGCCGGGCGCTCGCGCAGCGGCGGCAGGGCCAGATTGACCACGTTCAGGCGGAACAGCAGGTCTTCGCGGAAGCTGCCATCGGCGACGGCCTTGCGCAGGTCGCGGTTCGAGGTCGCCAGGATGCGGATATTGACCTTGACCGGCTTGGTGCCGCCGACCCGGTCGATTTCACGTTCCTGGATGGCACGCAGCAGCTTGGCCTGCAGGCGGACATCCATTTCGGAGATCTCGTCGAGCAACAGCGTACCGCCATCGGCCTCTTCGAACTTGCCGACGCGGCGGGCGATCGCGCCGGTAAAGGCGCCTTTCTCGTGACCGAAGAGCTCGGATTCCAGCAGGTTTTCCGGGATTGCGGCACAGTTGACGGAGATGAAGGGAGCTTGGGCGCGCTTGGACTTGGTGTGAACATAGCGGGCCATGACTTCCTTACCGGAGCCGCTTTCGCCGGTGATCAGGACGGAGGCGTCGGAGCCGGCGATGCGATCGGCGAGGTGGATGACGGCCTGCATGGACGGGTCGCGGGCAATCATCGGGCGTTCGTCGTCGGCAATCGCGGCCAGCACGGCAGCAATCAGATCGGCATCCGGCGGCATCGGGATGAATTCCTTGGCGCCGGCGCGGATCGCGGCCGCGGCAGCCTCGGGACGGACATTGACGCCGCAGGCGACGACCGGGACGGAGATCCGCTCGGCGTCGTTCGCTGCGATCAGGGACTGCACGTCCAGGTGCAGGTCGACCATCAACAGGTCGGCGCCGCGCCCGGCCCGCAAATGGGCGGTGGCTTGCTCGATCGTGTCCACGTGCGAGACTTTCGCCCCGCGGTCGAGGGCGATCTTGGTGGCGGTATGAAGTTGCCCGCCCAGGCTGCCGACTATCAAAATTCGCATGATGTGCTCCGTCCTCTCCGCCAGGCCTTAGCCCGCGTCCCCGTCCTTGATGATTTCTGTCATGGTGACGCCCAGACGGTCGTCAACCACCACGACTTCGCCACGCGCGACGAGCCGGTTGTTCACATAGATGTCGATCGCTTCGCCGATCTTGCGGTCCAGCTCGACCACCGACCCGGAGGTCAGCTTGAGCAGCGAGTTCACGTCGATATGGGCCTTGCCGAGGACCGCGGAGATGTTGACGGGAACGTCGAAGACCGGCGCCAGGTCGGCGGCGCTCTTTTCTTCCTCGTCCATCATCTGCTGGCCCTGTTGCGGTGCTTCGACGGGCACCTGGGTGCCGTCATCGCCCAGATCGGGAAGGTCGAGATTGTCGTCAGCCATGTCAGGCCTCCTTAAGCCGCGCTTGCACTGGCGGATCGGTCGCCGGGCGCGTCAGATTGGGTTTCCTCGTCGCTTGGCGGCGAAGCCAGCCAGCGTGCGACGACATCATTCAGTCGGGTTTCGATTTCATCGGCGCTGCGCTGGATCGCACCGGCACCCCATTCCAGGCGGACATCGGCATCGGGCAGGGCGTCATCGCCGCGCACCATGATGGCGCCGTCAAACCCGGCGTCGCGGGCGGTCTTCTCGAGGCGTTCGGCCAGGGCTTCAACCAGTTCCGGATTGCAGCGCACCGACAGGCGCGGTTCCGACCGCAGGTCCTTGACCGCTTCCAGGGCGACCTGCTCGATCGTGTCGATCGGATAGGCGGCGAGGGCTTCGCCGGCGATCTTGCGGGCCGCGGCGATGGCGAGGCCGGCAGCTTCCTGCCGCAGCCCGTCGGACTCGACAGCCAGGCGCGACAGGATCAGCTGCATCTGCGAGGCGATGGCCTGCAATGACTGGGCGCAGCGGCCCTCCTCCATCTCGCGACCTTCCTCGACGCCCCACATGCGGGCGGCATCGACATCGTCCTGGGTGAAGAAGCGCTTGTAGCTCTCCCCTTCGCGCAGGATCTGGCCGTCATGGTCGAACTCTGTATCGAAATCGAATTTGATCGGATTCATCGTTCAACCTCCCTAGTAGATGAGTTCATCGTCGGCGCCGCCATCGGCCAGCATGATCTCGCCCTTGGCGGCGAGATCCTTGGCCATGGAAACGATCGATTGTTGGGCCTGGTCGACATCCTTCAGACGAACCGGTCCGAGCGATGCCATGTCTTCGCGCATGATCTTGGCGGCGCGTTCGGACATGTTCGAGAAGAACAGGTCGCGCAGGCTGTCGGATGCGCCCTTCATCGCCAAACCCATCTGGTCCTTGTCGATCGAGCGCATCAGCGTCTGGATGCCACCCGGATCCAGCTTGGACAGGTCTTCGAAGACGAACATCAGGGAGCGGATCTTCTCGGCGCTCTCGCGATTGCGTTCTTCCAGGGCCGCCAGGAAGCGGTTCTCGGTCTGGCGGTCGAAATTGTTGAAGATCGAGGCCATCATCTCATAGCTGTCATGCTTGGAGGTGCGCGCCAGGTTGGACATGAATTCGGTGCGCAGCGTCTCTTCGATGCGATCAAGGATCTCGCGCTGGACCGGCTCCATGCGCAGCATGCGGGTGACGACCTCGAGGGCGAAGTCCTCGGGCAGGGCGCCGAGCACACGGCTGGCATGCTCCGGCTTTACCTTGGACAGGACCACGGCGACGGTCTGCGGATATTCATTCTTGAGATAGTTGGCGAGAACGACCTCGTTCACATTGCCCAGCTTGTCCCACATGGTCCGGCCGGCGGGTCCGCGCAGCTCTTCCATGATCGATTCGACCTTGTCGCCGGGCAGGAAGGAGCCCAACAGGCGCTGGGTCGCTTCGAACGAGCCCATCAGCGAGCCGGTCGAGGACATCTGGCCGACAAAGTCGACGATCAGCTTTTCGACAGCCGAAGATGTCACCGTGCCCAGATTTGACATGGCCTGGGAGACCTCGCGGATCTCCTCCTCGTCCAGGTGCTGCCACATGCTCTCGCCCTCATCGCCGAGGGCAAGCAGCATCACCGCCGCCTTTTCAGGGCCGGTCAGGCGGGTCGGATCTTCAATGGCGCGCTTGTCAGCCATGGTCGGGCTCAGCTCTCATGCAGCCAGGTCCGAAGGATCGAAATCGATTCTTCCGGATGGGATTCAACGATATTGGCGACTTTCTTCAGCGACGAAGCCTTCACCTGGCCATCGATCTTTTCGATGTCGATGGAATCTTCGCGACCCGCGTTGCCGCCGGCAGCGGGCAGGGCGGCCGGTCGATTGGGCTGGCTCGGCAGCGCCGTCGGAGAAGGGGCTCCGCCAACCGCGCCATCCATGCCGGCGCCGGCCAGGGCAAGCCCCTGCGGCATGGCCACGCCACTGGCCCCTTTGACCAGGGGACGGGCGACCAGGAAGATGATCAGCAGTGCGGTGATGAACATGACGCCGATTTCGGCCACGCGCATGATGTCGCTCTTGGAAAAGGACATGCCGCTGGTCGCCGGCGTGCCCAGAAGCGGGTCGGTGCGGGCGAATTCGATCTGGCTGACCGTCAGCAGGTCCTGTCGGGCGCCGGGCTCGCTGACAAACCCCATGGCCGAACGGACCAGGGCTTCGATGCGATCGATCTCCGACTGGGGCCGCTCGCGCCAGGTGACCGTACCGTCCTCGGCTGTTTCCAGGACCCCGTCGACCGCCACCGCGACCGACAGGCGGTTGATGGCGCCGGCTTCGATGATCTCGGTGCGGGTCGTCGAGGATATCTCGTAGTTGACGCGCTCGCTGGTGCTTTCGCGATTGGAGCGGCTGCCAGCGCCGTCAGCACCGGCTCCTTCGCCGGCATCAGGCAGGTTTTCGGAGGCCGATACCCGGTTCTGGCTGGCGCCATCCTGGTCATTGGACAGGTCTTCGCCGCGCTCGCGGGAGCGGACGACCTGACCTTCCGGATCATAGGTCTCGGAGCTCTGCGTGATGCTCTGACGGTTGAGCTCGGCATTGACCTGGACCCGGGCAGCGCCGGCACCAACGACACCTTCGACAATGTCGAGAATGTTCTGGCGCAGCTGGGCCTCGATTTCGCCGCGGCGCTCGTCCATCAGCATCGACCCGGCCGACTGGCCATCGGATCCGCTGGCCAGCTGGCGGCCACGATCATCCGCGATCGAGACGCCGGTCGGCGCGATGCCGGAGGAGGAGGCAACGATGTTGCGGATGACCCGGACCTGCTCCGAGTTCAAGCGGCCATTGGTGGAAATCGTAACGGCTGCGGTGGGCGCCTGCTGGTCGCGCGAAAACAGGCGACGTTCCGGCAGGTTGAGATGAACGCGGGCGGCGCTGACATAGTTCAGCGACTGGATCGTCCTGGCCAGCTCGCCCTCGGTGGCGCGCTTGGCGTTGAGGTTCTGGACGAAGCTGGTCTGGCCGAAGCTGTCCTGCTGATCGAAAATTTCATAGCCCACCGAGGCACCGCTCAGCGGGCCGTTCGAGGCGACACGGACCCGTGCTTCGTCAACCTGCTCGCGGGCGACATAGATCGCCGACCCGCCTTCGCGTATTTCGTAAGGGATATTGGCCTGGTCAAGCAATTGCGAGGTCGCGACGGCTTCAGACGGATCGAGTCCGGAATAGAGCAGGGACTGGCTGGCGCCGCCCATGGCACCGGAAAAATACATGAGCGCGGCGGCGACACCGGCGGCCAGGCCGAAGATCGCGGTCAGCCGCCCGGCCCCAAAAGCCCTGAACTGTTCGAAAAGCGCGTTCACGTGGAAATCCCTGCCTCAAAGTGTGCGCTTCATCAGCGAAGCACTGGGCAGAATTTTCCTACCTGTCGGGTAAACGAGACTTTAATACGCTTGCATACGTGATGACTGGCGCCCGATTAACCAATCAGGGCACACAATTCATCTGCAGCGTCAGCCGACAATCCGTCGCTGGCGCGCGAGAACGACGACCGAGGGGGCGCGGTCGCCGTTCATCGTGCGCTAGTAAGGGGAGCTAGCGGTATTGTTGAATTCGCGTCGTGCGAAGTCCGGCCAGACCATGCCGGTCGATCGAGCGTTGCCAGCCGAGGAATTCCTCAACTGTCAGCGAATAACGCTGACACGCCTGTTCGAGGGTGAGCAGACCACCCCGTACCGCGGCGACGACTTCAGCCTTGCGCCGAACAACCCAACGCTGGGTGCTCGGATTGGGCAGGTCACCAAGCGTCAGCGGGCTACCATCCGGTCCAATGACATAATTTTCTTTTTTAAGGCGCGGTTGCATGTCCGGTCCCCGTTCTTTTTTTGTTTGTAGGATCAACCTACACGCAGCCCTTTAACATCGCCCTAAACTGCTGGGTAAATTTACATTTAATGGGGTCCGTAAAATCCGCCTCTAAATGTTCCGATTGGCCTCATTTTGCGGTCATATTATATGGGCGCTCCGATAACCGGGAGGACCGGCCAGCCGGTCAAAAAAAAGGGCCCCGCCGAGTGGCAGGGCCCAGATCAAGAAGCGGTTGGGTGATGGTTAGCGCTTCATACGGATGGCTTCGTCGAGCATTTCATCGGCCGTGGTGATGATTTTCGATGAGGCGGAGTAGGCCCGCTGTGTGGTGATCAGGCTGGTGAACTCGTTGGCGAGATCGACATTCGAGCTTTCCAGCGTCGAGGCAGCGATCTGGCCGGACGAGCCCAGGCCCGGCGGGTTGAGTGTGTAGGCACCCGATTCCGGCGTCACCGTGAAGGTACCGCCCGACTGGGCTTCCAGACCGTCCGGATTGACGAAGGTCGCGACCGGGATCTGGTAGATCTTGCGGACGATGCCGTTGTTGAACTTGGCGAAGACGAAGCCGTCATCATCCACATCGACACTCGAGAAGTTGCCGAAGGCCGAACCGTTCACATTGGTCGAGAGCAGGGCGGACGGGCTGTCATACTGGGTGAAACCGCCCGGGGCGTTCGGAGAGCCGAAGTCCAGGGTGATCGACTGGGCGTCGACGCCGGTTGCGGCAGCCCACTGGAATTCGGAGGCACCAAGGGCGGCGGCATTCGTCGATGACAGGAAGTCGAGCTGGGTCGGCAGCGTCGTGTTGGTGCTGTCGATACGGCCCTGGGCGTCAAAGGCGACCGTCCCCGTCAGCATCTGGCCATCAACCAGGCCGGCACCGGTGGTGAGGTCGGTCGCCGGAACCATGTGCACTTCGGCGTGCCACTGGTTTGGCGTCGAGCTCTTGAGCATCGAGATGGTCAGCGTGCGGACACCGCCAACACTGTCATAGAACGGGATCGAGCGCTGGAAGTCGGGCGTCACCGCGCCCGATGACATGTTATTGGCCGAGAGCGAGGCATCATAGGTCGCTTCGTCGGCCGAGACCGCCTGGCTTTGCTGCAGGTTGGCATTGATGCCCATGATCGTGGTCGCTTCAGCAGCGCCACCGATCGAGGACAGGTTGATGGTTTCCAGCGCGTTGAGGTCGGACGGGTTCTGTGGGACCGAACCATCGGCAGCGACCGGCCAGCCGGCCAGATACTTGCCGGCGTCATTGCGCAAATAACCACTCGTGTCCGGTGTGAAGCGGCCGGCACGTGTGAAGGAGACCGGGTCCGAGGAATCGACCGTGGCATCGTCACGGACGACGAAGAAACCGCGGCCGGAGATGGCCAGGTCGGTCGGCGAGGACCCCGCTGTCAAAAGACCGCTTTCGCCGATGGCCAGTCGGGCAACCGAATTCACACCGGCAGCGGAATAGCCCTTGGTCGAGCTGTCGCTGTCATAGAGCGGCGTGAAAACGGCCGAGGCGCGCTTGTAGCCCACCGTGTTGACGTTCGCGATATTGTCCGAAATCGAGGCGAGTGCGTTCGAGTTCGAGATCAGGCCGGATGCGCCGGCCAAAAGCGCTGAATTGATACTCATAATGCGTGCTCCTGGCGTTCTGGTTGATTTTACGGAGCTTTCTGCTGGTCAGGTTGGCCGGATCGCCATTCTGGCGGTCCGGATCAGGCCGGCGGCCTGGCGTTAGGTGGTATTGGCGTCCTTGATGGACATGACAGAGGAAAGCGGGACGCGGATGCCGCCCATTTCCACGATGACTTCGGAACCGGACAGGTCGACACCGGTGACCTGGGCGGCGGCGCGGATGGTGACTGGCAGATCGTCGCTATCGGCATTCTGGGCGATGACTTCCATCGTGTAGACGCCATCGTCAAGAGCGGCGCCTCCATCACCCAGGCCATCCCAGGTGAAATCGTGCGTGCCGGCGGTGGTTTCACCGTCGCGACGGGCGACGATGCGATCATCCTCATCGCGAATGATGATCGAAGAAGTCGTCGCTTCTTCCGGCACGTTATACTCCCAGCTGGCCTCACCATCGGCCAGCATGGCCTGCGGGGTGAGCGCTGTCGCGACGCGGCCGATATAGCTGACCGATGCGCTCTGGGCGGCGGCCGACTGAAGCAGCAACAGGTTTTCCAGGTTCTGGTTCTGGGCGATCTGCTGCTCGACGCTCGAGAAGTCGACCAGCTGGTTCACGAACTGTGTAGAGTCCAGCGGGTTGAGCGGATCCTGGTTCTTCATCTGCTCGGTCAGCAGGGTCAGGAACATCTCGAAATTGTCGGCCAGGCCGGTCTGCGAATTCGCGAGAGACGGGCTGGTGGCACCGAGGCCGGAGACTGCATCTACCATCGTGTACTCCTAGACCTGCACGTCGACGCCGGTGCGTCCGGACAACAGGAAGCCGTAAGCCGAGCGCGGTCGGGCGGACAACTCGTCCTCGGCGCGCATGGCCAATTCATTGGACTGGGTGAAGACCGGCAACGCATCGCCCGCTTCGCGACCGTCATCGCCGGCCGGATCCTGCCCGTCATTCATCTGGAAACTCAGCCCGTCCTCATCGAGCTCCAGCCCGGCCTCGGCCAGGGAGCGCTCGAGATCGCGTGCCGTGCGTTGCAACTCATTGAGTGTCTCGGGGCGTTCGACCGTGAGAACGGCATGAACGCGATTGTCGGCCCGCAACTCGATCCGCACATCCACCTTGCCCAGTTCGGCCGGGTCGAGACGGATATCAAAGACACGATTGCCGTTGGACACGTGTTTGGTGATCTGGCCGGCCAGCTGGGTGGTGGTGTGCGGAGTGAAACGGTGCGAGTGGCTGCCATTGCGATCGGCGGCCATCCGGCCATCCATCCGCGACAGGTTGATGTCGGTTTCCGCCTGAATGGCCATATCGAGCGAGGCGCCGTCAATTCGGGTGGCTTGCTGGGCTTGGGCATCCGCAATGGCGGCGGGCAGCGGTGTGATCGGCGCTCCGGACTGGGCCGCCGTCGGCAGGGCGTCCTTGGCTGCGGCCAGTGCTGCTGCCGGATCGCTGCCGGTTGTCGTCGAAGCGGCACCGCTGGCCGTCGGGCTGGCTGGCGCCGTGGGACCCGGGGTCGCGGTGAATGTCGAAGACCCGCCCTGCGGCTTGGCTGCCGGGCGGGCGGCCAGACTGCTGGCGGTCTGGATGGCGGGCCCGTCACCGCCGCGCTGGCGCAGCGGCGTCAGGTCAACTGTCTCAGCGAGTGCGCTGGCGTTTCCTGATCCGGCCGACTGCATCGGCGACGAAGCCGGGGCGGCGGACTTGCCGGTGCCGCTTGCTCCCGCCAATCCTGCAGCTGGTTTGGCCGGGGCGGTTGACGCCTTGGCCTGGGCCGGTGGCTGGGCAAAGGCCGGTACCGGCGCGGCAGCAGGCTGGGCGCCTGGCTGGGGTGAGCCGGTGTTGGTCGTTGCGAGGAATGTCGATGCGGCGGTCGCCGGAATGGCAGCGCCGGATGGGTCGGCCGGCGCCGTGGCGAATCCGGACGCATTGCCAGCGACCGCCGTTTGCGTCGCTGTCGCGCCTGTCGCGCTCGCGCGCGCCGGAGCGGCGGACAGGCTTTGCGTTGACGCCGGTGTGGCCGGCAGGGTGCCGGTCGCCGGTGTCGGCTGCGTGGTCAATGCCGCCGCGTTGCTGGCCGGAGCGGGATTGACTGTCGCGGCCAGGATCGGAGACGTGGCAGCTGCTGCCCCGGGTGTGGGGGTTGCGCCGGCCGGCGCTGCGGGGGCCGGCTTGGACACGATGGTTTCGGACACAGGCTTGCCTGCAGCAGTGCGTTTGTCGGCCGCGACAGGTGTGGCGGCAGTGCCCGTTGCAGCGTTTGTCGACGATGCAGCGCCAGGCGTTGCCTGCAGTGCCTCTGGTGTGATTGCAGGTGACGGGACTTTTGAGCCTGTTCCGGTCGTGGCCCCGGCTGAGGCGGGCCGTGCCGAAGCGGTGGCCGGATCGATCACGTCCTGCACCTGAACGCCCGGCTTGGTAGCAGAGCGGGTAATCGGGGCCACGGGCGTGACGGGAATGACGTCTTCGACAATCAGGTCGGTACCGGTCTCGCCGGTCAGCTCCGGCTGGGACGTGACGGGTGCCGTTATGGCCGGCGCCAGGCCCGCTGTACTGGTCGCCGCGGTGATACCGTCCGCATTCGCCGGCTGGGGCGCTGTCGGGGGTGTGGCTGTCGCCGGGGCCAACGCATCGAGTGGCAGGGGCGAAGCACTGGTCATCGCGGTGTTGCGGACCGGTGCCGCTTGGGAAGGCGCCGACTGGGAAGGCGCCGACTGGGCCTGATTGGCGTTGACCATGAGTGCGAAGGGAGAGCTGGCCGCCCCTGCGCCGCTGACGGCCTGGCTTGTATTGCCGGCGCCGGCGGCAGGCTGCGCCGGAGCGCTGCCGGCAGCGCCGGTATCGGTCAGCAAGATCGCAGGTGTCAGGTTCAGCGTCATGGGTGCTCTTCGTCAGCGGCAAGGCACACATCATGCCTCGTCTCATCGAAGTGATCGCAAACGGTGTGCCAAGTCGGCGGCCTCTAACTAGCTGATATTACGCATTAATTTTGCGGTAATACCTTGCGATGGGCAGGAATATCCGGCCTTGCTTGCCGCCGGTGGGCGCAATTTGCCGGGTCGTCCGGCGGCACAGTGACCGACTATCGAAGCGACCTTGTTACCGCGCGTGAGCGTGGGCGCGGGCATCCGCATGTCGCGCGTCGTGGGCACCCGCGCGCGAGCGCCGCGGCGAGACGTTCAGAGCGCCGGTGCGGTGATGGCGGGCGGAGGGCGGGGACTGGCCCGGCGCTTGCGATGGTTAAGGCACGCCCTGGCACATGCTGTCGGGACAGGAATTTGGAAAGCGCATGAAAAAGCAAATAAAGGCAAATGGTTACGGCATGGAATGCCTTGCGGAGGCGCCCTTCGGGATGACCGCCCCGCTGGGCAATGCTTGCCGCGTTGACGGCAGATTCCGCCGGGACCGCCTCGATTTTGCCGCCTGCGCAGGGAGCCTCACATGTCGTTGAGCGGAATTCTCGGCAACGCCCTTTCGGGATTGCAGGCCAGCCAGGCCGGCTTGCGTGCATCCTCCAACAATGTCGCCAACGTCAACACGCCCGGCTATGCCCGGACCATTGCCAGCGTCGAGGCCCGCAATGTCGGCGGCGTCGCCATGGGTGTGCAGGTCAATGGCATTGTCCGGATCGTTGATCGCCATCTGCAGCTGACCTCGCTGCGCACCATTTCCGATGCCAGCGTCACCCAGACCAGGGCCACGGCACTGGATCGCCTGCAGTCGCAATTCGGCAATCTCGACGATAGCGGCTCAATCTTTTCGCGCCTCAATGCGTCGTTTACCGGACTTTCGCAGGCGAGTGTCGACCCGACCCTGTCGGTTGCGCGCCTGTCGGCGGCGGCCGATCTCGACAGCTTCTTCACCGAAGCCGAGCGTCTGTCGGGTGAGATCCGCACCCAGCGGCAGGAGGCCGACGCCCAGATCAACGCCACGCTGCAACGGTCCAACGAGATCCTGCGCGAGCTGTTCGATCTCAACGCCAGTGTGCAGAGCGTCGCATCAAGTGGTGGCGACAGTTCCGGAGCGGAAAACCGGGTTTCCGAACTGCTCGACGAATTGTCGGAACACATGGATGTCCGCGCCGATTTCCAGGGCAATGGCCGTGTCGTGCTGCGTACCACCGACGGCGTGTTGCTGCTCGACAATTACCCGGCCAACCTCACCTACAAGGTTTCCGGTTCCGGTTCCTACGGGGTGGAATACGGCAAGATCTACGCGGAATCGCCCAATGGCGGTAATCCGCAGGAACTCGACAGCCACATCGCCTCGGGCTCCTTGCGGGCGCTGATCGACCTGCGTGACCGCACGCTGCCGGATGTCGCTGCGGAACTCGCTGAGATGACCGCCGGCGCGGCTGACGCGCTCAATGCGGCCCATAACGACGCCGCGGCCTATCCGGCCCCGCAGACCCTGACCGGTCGCAATACCGGGCTTGAAAGCACCGACGCTCACAATTTCACCGGTGCGACGACGCTGGCGGTCGCTGACAGTACAGGCGTGCTGGTGCGTCGCGTCGATATCGATTTCGACACCGCGACCTATTCCGTCGATGGCGGCGCAGCAGTCGGTTTTGGCGGGACGGTCGGTGATCTGGCGACCGCTCTCAACACGGCACTGGCCGGTGTCGGCACGGCCAGTTTCGCCAATGGCACCCTCTCGGTCGCCGCTGACTCGGCCAATAATGGCGTCGCCTTCCTGCAGGACGAGACGACCCCGTCTGATCGTGGTGGTCGCGGCCTGTCACACTTCTTCGGTCTCAACGACCTGGTCCGTTCGGACTCGCCCGGCTTCTTCGAGACCGGCCTGGCCGGGACCGACGCGCACGGTTTCACCACCGGAACCTCGCTCAGCTTCCGCATGGACACGACCGACGGCAAGACGGTCGGCTCCTACACCATTCCGATGGTCACCGGCGAGACCATCGATGATATCGTCACGGCGCTCAACGACACCACCAGCGGCATGGGCCGCTACGTCACCTTCTCGCTCGATGGCAATGGCAAGCTCGGCTACACGGCCAATGCCGGCTATGAGGGCTATGAAATGTCACTGACCGGCGATGACACCTCGCGGGGCACGTCCGGGGTGGCATTCTCGAAACTGTTCGGTGTCGGCCTCGAGTCCCGCGCATCCCGCTCCGAAGCCTTTGCGGTCGATACGGCGATCCGCGCCGACAGCTCACGCCTCGCTCTGGGCAAGCTCGACATCGACGCCGCCACCGTGGTCGGTGATTACGTCTTGTCGTCCGGTGACAATCGCGGCGGCACCGGCCTGCAGGCGGCGCTTTCCGCGCCGCGCAGCTTCGACGCTGCCGGATCGCTGGCGACCTCGACGGCCAGCCTGGGTGACTACACCGCCCGGATCGCCGGCACGATCGGTTCGCGCGCCGCCCGCGCCGAGAGCGAGGCCGCCTCTGCCGCCACGCTCAGCGCCACCGCCGCCCAGAAGCGGGCCGATGTCGAAGGCGTCAGCCTCGACGAGGAACTCGCCGCGATGACGCTCTACCAGCAATCCTACAATGCCGCCGCGCGCATGCTGCAGGCGGCCAAGGAAATGACCGATACCCTGATGGGCATCGTCTAGGAGGTAATTCGCACCATGACCCGTGTTTCCACCTTCGCCGCCAACCAGAGCGCCCTGATGGACCTGATGAAGGCCCAGAAGGCGGTGTTCGACGCGCAGAAACAGCTGACCACCGGCAAGCTCGCCACCGACCTCAAGGGCGTCGGTCACCAGGCCGAGACCCTGTCCGCCACCCGCGCCGCCCTGCAGCGCGCCGATGCCTACGAGGAAGCCGCGATCCGCACCGAGGCCCGCCTCGAGAGCCAGGACATCGCCATGGGCCAGATGGCCGAGGCGATCACCGATCTGCGTCTCGCCGTGACCTCGAAGGATGGCGATTACACGATGCACCAGGTGCAGGAGGCCTTCTACAAGGTCGCCAACGCGCTCAATACCCAGCACGCCGGCACCTATATTTTCGGCGGCACACGCACCGATACCGCGCCGGTGGCCACCAATGACATCAATGATCTGGTCGCAATGGGTTCGGCTGCCGAGGCCTTCGTCAACAATGATCGTCGTCCGCAGGTCCAGCTCGACCAGAACCTGACCATCGAGACCGGCATGCTGGCCAGTGATGTCGGCGGTGAGGTGTTCGACAGTTTCAAGCGCATCGTCGATTTCGACGCCGGTGCGAACGGGCCTTTCGGCAGACCGCTCAGCGCTGCCCAGGAAAACTTCCTCAACGGCGAGATCCAGAACGTCATCACCGCGCTGGACAATATCTACACCAGGATCGGCGAAAACGGCGCCGCCCAGGCCAATGTCGAGACGGTCAAGAACTCCCACAGCGACCGCCAGATCTTCCTGCAGCAAATGCTGTCTGACCTCGAGGATGTCGACATGGCCGAAGCCGCGACCCGCTTCCAGGCTGCCCAGACAGCCCTCGACGTCTCCGCCAAGACCTTCTCCACGCTCAGCCAGGTTTCCCTGCTGAACTTCCTGAGGTAGGGACGCGCCGACCGGTTTTCCCGCTTTTGTTGTCGCGCGACCTCGCTCTAGTGTTCGCACTGGAAGGGGAGGTGCTCATGTCACGCAATCAAGGCCAAAAGCGCCGTCGTCCAATGTTGGGTGGCGCCATTCTTGGTGCCGTGATTGCAATCTCGCTTTACGCCTTCGGTGCAGGGTTGACCGTCACGGTGCTTCCTTGGGCGACCCTCGGAGCCGCCATCGGTGGCGGCGTTCTCGGCGACAGGCTGAGAGACGCCTCGGCGGACGCGACCATTCCACGCCTGGCCGAGTCCCTTTTTTCCAGTGTGGGAGGACTGTTTTCAGAAGTGATTGATTTCTTTGGTGACGTTTTCAATGGGGCTGATGCCTGATGGCTGATGGACGAAGCGAGATCACAAGCGACGAAGCTTTCGATCGCTTTGGTGTGCTCAGCGCCACCATCGCGGTGGTGCTGACTGCCTTGCTTGTCTGGATCATGTGGGGCGCGCCAATCTTGATCATGGGTCCCGTTGCCGTGGTCACTTTCGGATTCTCATTTGGGCTGTCGCTTGTATTCCTGGCGGACCCGAAAGAGTTCATCGAGCAAATTCTGATGTACTGGCGTTGACGGCGATTTCCTGACAGCTGGTCAGGCGCACCCGCTTCGCCTATATAGCCCGCCTCCATCAACCGTTTGCTGCGGGCCTTGACCCCGCTGGAGGCGATATATGACGACCGACCTTACCGGCCGCGCCCGTGCGCAGGCTGATGATCTCATTTCCCGTTTGGGCCTGTCCGGCGATCCGCTGGGGCTGGGTGGCAATCCCGGTGACCATCGCGTCGTGGTGGCCATGTCCGGCGGTGTCGACAGTTCGGTCACCGCGGCCCTTCTGTACCATCTCGGCTATGACGTCGTCGGCGTGACGCTTCAGCTCTATGATCATGGCGCCGCCATGGCCAAGAAGGGTGCCTGTTGTGCCGGCCAGGACATTTACGACGCCAAGCGCGTCGCCGAGGCCTGCGGCTTTCGCCACTATGTGCTCGATTATGAAAGCCGTTTCCGCGAAGCGGTGATCGAGGAATTTGCCGACACCTATCTGGCCGGTTTCACGCCCATTCCCTGCGTGCGCTGCAACCAGACCGTCAAATTCGCCGATCTCCTGACCACCGCCAAACAATTGGGCGCGGTGTGCATGGCGACGGGGCATTACATCCAGCGCGTCGACGGGCCCAATGGGGCAGAGCTGCGCCGGGCCGCCGATGCCGGCAAGGACCAGTCCTATTTCCTGTTTGCGACCACGCATGACCAGCTCGACTTCCTGCGCTTCCCCTTGGGTCATCTGAACAAGGACCAGACGCGCGAACTGGCCGAAGCCTTCGGTCTCATCGTCGCCGACAAGCCGGACAGCCAGGACATCTGCTTCGTGCCCCAAGGCCGCTATGTCGACATCGTCGAAAAAGTCCGCCCCGGCGCCTCGCGGCTGGGCGAGATCGTGCATGTCGATGGCCGGGTCCTGGGCACGCATGAGGGCGTGATCCGCTACACCGTCGGTCAGCGCCGCGGCCTCAAGATCGCCGTCGGTGACCCGCTCTACGTGGTGCGTCTCGATGCCGACAAGGCCGAAGTCATTGTCGGCCCGCGCGAAGCGCTGGAAGTCGACACGATCGCGCTGAAGGAGATCAACTGGCTCGGCGATGAGGCCCCGCTGGACGGCGCGCCCGTGCAGGTGAAGGTCCGCTCCACCCGCCCGCCAGTACCCGCCGCCCTGTCGGTCGACGGCGATGACATCCGCGTGGTGCTCGCCAAGGGCGAAGAGGGCGTCGCGCCGGGCCAGGCTTGTGTCTTCTACTCGTCCGATGACGAAGACCGGGTGCTGGGTGGCGGCTGGATCACCAGTACGAGCGGGCGTGGTGGGGGCTCGTCCGGGGTGCGCTTGATCGGGTGAGGACGGCGTGGTGGACCCCACCGCCAGCGCGCCCCCTGTCCATTATTCCCGGAGGCGCGCAGCGCCATCCGGGATCAACAGATGACTCATCGTTTGCCGGAGGGTCTCGTCGGTCCCGGCTCTCCGCTCCGCTTTTGCGGGGCTGCGGCCGGGAAAAATGGGTTTGGTTTGGCGGGCTCTTGATGAAACGGCGCCGCCTTTATCCCCGTTGTGCTCCGCTTTCCTTCTCCCCTGGGAGAAGGTGGCCGTAGGCCGGATGAGGGGGGAAATTCCTGCTGGCACCGGGGTTTACCCCTCACCCTGACCCTCACCCAGGGGCGAGGGAAAGCGCGCGGCAGCTAATAATCGAGAAAACTTATCCGCACCCCCTTCCACCAAGCGATAATGCCCTCGGTTTTCGGGACGGGAGGCGCGAGCTCAGTCACTTGTGCCCGGAAGCGAGCGGAGCCTGTCCGCGTGCGGGGATGACAGCCCGACACTCCGGCAGGGCGTGCGACCAGGTCGCGGGGCACTAAACGACCGACCCCATCTACCTGACGCATTGGAATCGGGGTGGAGACAGCCCGGGAAAACTCCGCGAGCGGGATGTCGGTGATGTCACGTTTTTCAAATCAAACCGGTTGACGGCATTGGCCGACATCCCGTTCCCCTCCCATCCAAACGCCAGGCGAAATCGCCGTGGCGATGCTGGCGCTTGCGGGTGATGGCCGGCGCCGACTATCCTGTCCCGTAAACCCGGCGAGGCCTGATGCGTATTCTCCTGATCCTGATTTTCAGCGCCTTGCTGGCCCCGACGGCCCGGGCGCAGCCGGAGAGCCCGGACCCGGCGCCCTATATTGCCGCCTGCGAAGCGGGCGACGGGTTTTCCTGTCTTTACGCCTATGGGGTTCAGCAACGCGCCGACAGCACGTTCTGGCTGACCGATGAGGGTGTGGCCCTGTTCGTGCGCGGCTGCGAGGTCGGGTCGGACCGGGCCTGCTGGGTATTCGAGCGCATCAACACGCCCAACCCCTATGGACCGATCCGTTATGACCGTGAGCGCTATCTGCCTATCGCCCTGTCGGGCTGTGAACGCGGCAGTTCGATGGCGTGCTGGCAGGCCGCAGGCTTCTTCGAGGAGGGCAGTGTGGCCGATCGCGAGCGCGGCGAGGCGCTGGCCCGCCAGTCCTGCGAGGCCGGCTTTTCCGATGGCTGTGCGCGCCAGGCCGATCTGCTGGCCTCGCTGGGCCGCAATGCGCTGGAGGCCTCGCGGGCGGCCTGCTACGGGAATCGTGTCGGCCGGATGCGCAAGCTGGGCGATTGCCAGGCGGTGTGCGCCGAGGGCGACGGCACGGCCTGTTACGAGCTGGCCCTGATGTATCATCGCGGCCGCGACGGCGCCCAGACCATGCGCCGCAATGCCGTCCGGGCGCGGGAGCTGTTCGCGCAGGCCTGCGGGCTGGGCGAGACGGAAGCGTGCGAGCGTTAGCTCAAACCGGAACCGTCAGCCCCTTCCATGCCACCACAACCAGCCAGTGCATCACCACTGGCGGCCAGACCGAGCCACTTGTTCGGTAGGCCATCGTGCAGGCGAGGCCGAGGGCGGCGGTGATGGCGAGGAAGCCGGGCTCCAGAAAGATAGGCTGCGCCATGGGCAGACCGAGCCAGGCCTGGACCGGGTGCCAGAGCACGAAGGCGGCGATGGCAAGGGCGGCGCGAATCCGCCCCTTGCGACCGCCCAGTCCGACCCGGAAAACCATCTCCTCGGCCAGGGCGGGAACGATGATTGCCAGTGCTGCTAGCGCTAACAAACCGGCCAGATCGTCGGTCACTGCAAAGTTGAACAGGTATTCAACTTTGTTTGTGGCGAGGGTTGCAGCGACGAATAGGGTAAATATTAGAAGGGATTGCCCCCAGATCGCCAATCCGGGCCAGGTCCGTACCGCGCGTTTCGCATCTGCGAAATAACTTGACGCTGTGCCGCATAATTCGATCATGCGCGCCAGACTAATCAAGAATGATCCCAGAGGAGAGATGAAATGAGTGCTGTGGACGATCCCATCGTCATCGTCGGCATGGCCCGCACCCCGATGGGTGGCCTGCTCGGTGAACTCGCACCCCTGTCCGCCAACGAGCTCGGCGCAGTTGCCGTCAAGGCGGCGATGGAAGAGGCCGGCATTGCCGGTGACGACATCGACCAGATCCTGATGGGCAATGTGCTGATGGCCGGCCAGGGCCAGGCGCCGGGCCGCCAGGCGGCGATCAAGGCCGGCCTGCCCAAGTCCGTCGAAGCCACGACGCTCAACAAGATGTGCGGATCGGGCATGCAGGCGGCCATCATGGGCCGCGCCTCGATCACCTCGGGCGATGCCGACATCATCATCGCCGGCGGCATGGAATCCATGACCAATGCGCCGCACATGCTGCCGACCCATCGGGGCGGTTTCAAATACGGTCACGACACCATCAAGGACCACATGGCCCAGGATGGTCTGGAAGACGCCTATGAGAAAAAGCCGATGGGTGTCTATGCCGACATGATCGCGGAGGAACACCAGTTCACCCGCGAGCAGCAGGACGCCTATGCCCTTGAAACCCTGGCCCGCGCCCAGCGCGCGACCGAAAAGGGTGATTTCAAGCGCGAGATCACACCGGTCACCATCAAGACCCGCAAGGGCGAGACCGTCGTCGACACGGACGAACTGCCGCGCAAGGCGATGCCGGAGAAGATCCCGTCCCTGCGCCCGGCTTTCTCCAAGGACGGCACAGTGACCGCCGCCAACGCCTCGGCCATCTCGGACGGTGCTGCAGCGCTGATCATGATGCGCCTGTCCGAAGCGGAACGTCGTGGCCTCAAGCCGATCGCCAGGATCGTTGCCACTGCGGCCCACGCCCATGAGCCGGCCTATTTCACCACCGCCCCGGTGCCCGCCATGCGCAAGGTCGTCGAGCGCGCCGGCTGGCAGATCGGCGATGTCGATCTGTGGGAAATCAACGAGGCCTTCGCCGTCGTCCCGATGATCGCGATGAAGGAGCTGGGCATTTCCCACGACATCATCAACGTCAATGGCGGTGCTTGCGCCCTGGGTCACCCGATCGGCGCCTCCGGTGCGCGCATCATGGTCACCCTGCTCGCTGCGCTGGAAAAGCACGGCAAGACCAAGGGCGTCGCCTCGCTGTGCATTGGTGGCGGTGAAGCCACCGCAGTGGCCGTCGAGCGCATGTAGGCCTGGTCGTACAGACTGGCATGAAGAGGGCGCGGCCAGTTGGCTGCGCCCTTTTTCGTTCGAGGTCACAGATTGCCAATTCGACTTGTAGTGATTAAATTTCAATCAGATTGATTGGAAGTGAATGTCATGAACGCTGCAACGCGAGTGATCACGGCGCATGTGCCGACCGGTCTGGCCGAGAAGGTGGATGCCATGGCGGCGCGGCTTGATCGCTCGCGCGGATGGGTGATGAAACAGGCTTTGGCCGCCTGGGTCGACCAGGAAGAGGAACGTCACCGGCTGACGCTTGAAGCGCTCTGTGACGTCGATGCTGGCCGTGTGGTCGATCACAGGGCCGTGCTGGCGTGGACTGACAGTCTGGGAACTGACACGCCCCTGCCGCCACCCGTAGAATAAGGTCACATGAAGATCGAATGGACCGCCAGGGCCAGCGGTGACCTTGCTCGGCTCTACGACTTTCTGGAACCGGTCGCTCCGGATACGGCGGTCCGGGTGGTCCAGGAAATCGCGCGAGCCCCGAACCGTCTTCTCAATCATCCTCGTATTGGTGAGAAACTGGACGTCTATGAGCCGCGCGAAGTTCGCCGGATCATCATCGGTCACTACGAGATGCGGTATGAAATTGCCGCCGGCACCATCTTCATTCTGCGTCTCTGGCATAGCCGCGAGGACCGCGATTTCGGTCCAGAGGCGTGAGCGCTAACTGAGCGCAGCTCATGGCAGATTGGTGGCGAGGACGATTTCACGCGGCCATCTGCCAGGCCTCCCACCCGGTGAAAGCCGACACCGGCAGGAAGGCGAGCCAGGCCGGGTGCTTGGCCCGGCTCAGAATGAGGGCGGCCAGCCCGCTCACAGCAAATACGGCGCTGATAATCCACAACAGCGGGGCATGATCCGGAAGCGAAGCGCGATGGATGACGACCAGCATGGCCGCAATGCCCAGCCAGACCAGCGTGGTGATGTGCCAGGCGGTGCGGATCAGGGCGCGCACATACCACGGCCCGTGACCCAGGCTCGGCAGGTCGGGTCGGGCGAGCAGCGGGCGGACCAGGCGGATCTCGCCGGCGATGGAGTGAAAAAGGCCGACCAACACGGTCAGCACGGCGGCTAAAATCAACATGGAACCGCTCCGCTCAGACAGGATTGGCAAAGAGGGCCGCGACACCCAGCACGCCGGTCAGGGCGAACAGGCTGGTCGAGGGCAGGCGCAGGGGCGACATCCCGGCCTTGATGGCGATGGCGGCGCTCAGTCCTGACAGGCACAGGGCCAATGGTCCCAGCAGATAGGGAAAGGCGGCAAAGCGTGCGTCGAGGGCTGTCGCTGCGAAGGCCAGGGCCATGGCGGCCAGCAGGACGGTGGTGATGTGCCAGCAAAAATAGTTCAGCCATTTGCTGGCCGGCGGCAGATGGGTGTCTGCCAGCAACGGCCGGGCGACAACCGGGCCGCCGGCAAAGGTGTGGACGAGACAGGTGATGAGGGCGGTCAGGCTTGCCAAGGCGGCGAGGATGTTCATGATCGATCCGTACTGAAATTTATGTTCTAGAAAAAATGTTCTATAATGGGCCGACCGTCAAGCTTCCTCGATGAAACCGTCTTTGCCGCTGTGGCCAATTGCCTGGTCGAGCAGGGCGAGGTGCGCCTGCAGGCCGTCACTGCGACCGCCGGTGTGTCGACCGGATCGATCTATCACCGCTTCGGCTCACGCGAGGGGCTGATGGCCGCCGCCTGGCTGGATGCGGTCGAGGCGTTTCAGGAACGATTTCTTGTGGCGCTGGCGGCCGGCTCAAGTGAGGCAGGCTTGGCGGCGGCACTGGCCACGCCCGCCTTCTGTCGCGAGGAGGTGGCCCGGGCCCTGATCCTGACCACGGGGCGGCGCGCGGAAATGATGTCCGACAAGGCGCCGCCGGAGATGCAGGCCCGGCTCGATCAGCTCAATGCAAGGAGCAAGGCTGGACTGGAAGCCTTCGCACGTGAGCAAGGTCTGCCACTGGAGCGCGTCCGCCTGGCCCTGATCGGCGTCCCGCTGGGCGCCGTCCGGCTCTATTTGCCTGACAAGGCTGTGCCGGAGAGCGTCGATGCTGATATCAGTACGGCCGTTATGCCCCTGCTGGCGGCGCGTTGACGCGGCCACCCATGCTGCACTGGCGAAACTATTGGCTGTCCATCAGCCGTCGATATGGCCGAGAGGCAGGCCACGGCCTTCCTTGACATTGCGGATCTGGACCGAGGTGCGGAAGTCGCCGACCACGTCCAGCGGGATCATTTTTTCCTGCATGAACTCGTTATAGGCGTCGATATCCGGGGTGACGATCTTGAGGAGGTAGTCATAGGGGCCGGTCATGGTGCAGGCCTCGGTAATCTCCTGGAAGGTCTGGATGGCCTTCTCGAACTTCTCGTAATTGGCCTTGCGCGCCGGCTGGATCTTGATCTCCAGATAGGCGGTGAACATCAGGCCGATCATGCGCCGGTCGAGCTGGATCGAGCGACGTTTGATGATGCCCTCGGTCTCGAGGCGGCGGATGCGGCGCCAGCAGGGCGAAGGTGTCAGCCCGACGATTTCGGCGATATCGGCGACGGAACGGCCCGCATCGGCTTGCAGGGCTTCAAGAATGCGTACATCAATCGTGTCCAGGGTGACGGTCATTATTTCCTCAAATCATCATTTGGAGGGAAAATAATTCAAGTTTCCGCACTTGCGAACCCCGAAATGGCACCGCATTGCTATGCTGGACAAGACCCGCTCTTGCGCGCTAGACGCCTGTCGCGGATCCGCATCACGCGGAGACGCCCGTTTAGGCACGTATTGCCGATGTTTTCAGCGAGAGCCCATGGCACACACTGAACCCCGCTTCCACGTTCCCGCGCCGCATGCCCGGCCCGGTGACACGCCTGACTTTTCCCATATCGAGATCCCGCCGGCCGGTGAGGCCAAACGGCCCGACACCTCGGTTGAGGGGATGGAGACCCGGGACCTGGCCCTCGGCCTGGTCCGTGTCCTCGACCACAACCACCAGGCGGTCGGCGAGTGGGATCCCAAGCTGGATGCCGGCGTTCTGCGCGAAGGCCTGCGCCACATGGTGCTGACCCGTGCTTATGACGACCGCATGCTGAAGCTGCAGCGTCAGGGCAAGATGAGCTTCTACATGAAGTCGACCGGCGAAGAGGCCGTCGCCGTTGCCGGCGCGATGGCGATGAGCAAGGACGACATGGTCTTCCCGTCCTACCGCCAGCAGGGCATCCTGTTTGCCCGCGGCCGCGACATTGTCGACATGATGTGCCACTGCATTTCCAACAGTCGCGACAATCTCAAGGGCCGCCAGTTGCCGGTCCACTACACCTGGGCCGAGGGCAAGTTTTTCTCGATCTCCGGCAATCTCGCGACCCAGCTGCCGCAAGCCGTCGGCTACGCCATGGCCTGTGAATATCGCGGTGATGGCGAGATTGCCGCGACCTGGATCGGTGACGGCTCGACCGCCGAAGGCGATTTCCACGGTGCCCTGGTGCTGGCCTCGACCTATCGGGCGCCGGTGATCGTCAATGTGGTCAATAACCAGTGGGCCATCTCGACCTTCCAGGGCATCGCCGCCGGTGAGGCGCCGACTTTTGCCTATAAGGGCATGGGATATGGCCTGGCCTCGCTGCGCATTGACGGCAACGACTTCCTCGCCGTCTACGCCGCCACCCAGTGGGCCGCCAAGCGGGCCCGTGACGGCCATGGAGCCACGGTGATCGAGCACTTCACCTATCGCGCCGATGCCCATTCCACATCGGACGACCCGTCCGGCTATCGTCCCAAGGGCGAGAATGCGATCTGGCCGCTGGGCGATCCGATCGAGCGCCTGAAGCAACACCTGATCGGTCTGGGCGAGTGGGACGAGGAGCGCCATGTGGCGCTCGAAAAGGAACTCAACGAGCTGGTCATCGCCTCCTACAAGGAAGCGGAAAGCCACGGCACGCTGCATGACGGTCCGCTGTCGCCGGTCGAGTCGATCTTCGAGGATGTCTATGCCGAACCGGACTGGCGCCTGCGTCGCCAGCGCCAGGATCTGGGAGTTTAGATCATGGCCAAGATGAACATGATCCAGGCCCTCAACTCGGCCCTGGACAACATGATGGAACGCGATCCCGACGTGATCAGCTTTGGCGAGGATGCCGGCTATTTCGGCGGCGTCTTCCGGGTCACCGCGAACCTGCAGACCAAATACGGTCTCGACCGCTCCTTCGACGCGCCGATCAATGAGGCGGCGATCATGGGCATGGCGATCGGCATGGCGGCGAAGGGCTTGAAGCCGGTCGCCGAGATCCAGTTCTCGGACTATATCTTCCCCGGTCTCGACCAGATCGTCTCGGAGATGTCGCGCATCCGCTATCGCACCGCCGGTGCCTTCACCACGCCGGTCGTGGTGCGCACGCCCTGCGGCGGCGGTATCCGCGGTGGCCAGACCCACTCGATGAGCCCGGAAGCCTTCTTTACCCAGGTGCCGGGTGTGCAGGTGGTGATGCCGTCCAATCCCTATGACGCCAAGGGCCTGTTGATTGCCGCAATCGAGAGCCCGGACCCGGTCATCTTCTTCGAACCGAAACGCCTCTATAATGGTCCCTTCGACGGTCATTCCGGTGGCGCCCTGTCGAGCTGGGCCAATCATCCCAAGGGCGAAGTGCCCGAGGATCACTACAGCCTGCCGATCGGCAAGGCCGAGGTGGTGCGCGAAGGTTCGGCTGTCACGATTGTCGCCTATGGCACGCTGGTCCTGGTCGCCCAGGCGGCGGCCGAGAAGGCCGGCGTCGACGCTGAGATCATCGACCTCAAGACGCTGGTCCCCTATGATATCGAGACGATTGCCCATTCGGTGAACAAAACCGGTCGGTGCATTGTTGCGCAGGAAGCGCCGCGCACATCCGGCTTTGCGGCCGAGCTGGCGGCACAGATCCAGGAAGAGTGCTTTTTCGCGCTCGAGGCGCCGATCCAGCGCGTCACCGGCTGGGACACGCCTTATCCGCACGCCCATGAATGGTCCTACTTCCCGGGGCCGGACCGTTTCATCAACGCCATGAACACCGTTCTGGAGGCCTGATCGATGAGCGAATACCGTTACAAGATGCCTGATGTCGGCGAAGGGATCGTCGAGGCGGAAATCGTCGAATGGCACGTCAAGGAAGGCGATACGGTCACCGAGGACCAGCATGTCCTCGATGTGATGACCGACAAGGCCACGGTGGAAATTCCCTGCGCCGTCAATGGTACGGTGAGCAAGCTGGTCGGCGCGCCGGGCGATGTCATCGCCGTCGGTACCGAGATCATGTTCATCGCTGTCGATGGTGCGGTGCCCGCTGAAGCCGACGCCGAAGCTGAAGCCGAAGCCAAGGCCGAGCCGGCCAAACCGGCGGCTCCCAGGGCCGCCGAGCCGGTCGCTGCCGCTGATGCGCCGTCCATTGCCAGCCGCACCGATGGTGATCGTCCGCTGGCCAGCCCGGCGGTGCGCAAGCGCGCGCTTGAAGCCGATATCCGCCTGGCCAATGTGCCGGGTACGGGCCCGGCCGGTCGTATCACCCATGACGATCTGGACGATTTCATCAAGTCCGGTGGCCGTCTGGTCGCGCGCTCGGGCTCGGGCAGTTCTTCGGTCCGTGCACCGCGGACCGGTGTCACCGAAGAGAAGGTGATCGGCCTGCGTCGTCGCATCTCCGAGAACATGTCACACGTCCAGCGGACCGTGCCCGACATTGCCTATGTCGAGGAAATCGACGTCACGGCGCTGGAAGAACTGCGCGGCCATCTCAATGCCAGCAAGTCGGATGACCAGGCCAAGCTGACCTTCATTCCCTTCCTGGTGATGGCGCTGACCAAGGCACTGCCGAACACGCCGCAGGCCAATGCCCATTTCGATGGCGAGGCGATGTTGCTGACCAAGCATGACGCCGTGCATTGCGGGGTCGCTGCAGCGACACCGAATGGTCTGATGGTGCCGGTCATCAAGCATGCCGAGAGCCTTGATATCTGGCAGATCGCGGCCGAGCTGAAGCGTCTGGCCGGTGCGGCCAAGGACGGCAAGGCGACCAAGGCCGAGCTAACCGGCTCGACCATCACCATCACTTCGCTGGGGGCGATCGGTGGTCTGGTCACAACGCCCATCCTCAACGCCCCGGAAACCGCCATCATCGGCGTCAACAAGATGCAGACCCTGCCGCGCTACAACGCCGAAGGCCTGGTCGTGCCGCGCAAGCTGATGAACCTGTCGAGCTGTTTCGATCACCGCATTGTCGACGGCTATGAAGCGGCGATGCTGATCCAGTCCGTGAAGCGCTATCTGGAGAATCCGGCAACGCTGTTCATGTAAAGTCCGGTTCAGGCCCTTCCCCGGACAATGGAAGGGCCGCTTTGATTGTCAGCTCCCGGGGAATGCCCTAGGATTGTGTCATGACCCACAGATTCTGGCATGCACATTGGGACCGTCCGAACGGGACGCCGCGCGCCGAGCTTGATGCGCTTGAAACGAGTTTCTGGAAGACGCTGGGCGGGATCGCCCTGGCGATGACACTTCTGGTCGCGCTCGGTTTTGTCATCTGGTTCCTCGGTAATGATCCGCTGGTCTGGGCCGTGTCCGGGGTTGCCCTGCTCGTCACCACAAGCGTGGGCGGGCTGGTCTGGCTGTCCCGGAAGGGGTGACACCGTCTCCTTCCACCGCCGTTCGGCGCATGACAGGCCTTGACCCGTCCGTCGGGTGAGCGGCAAAACGAGGGGCAGGGGAGCACCGGCATGTCATCGATCGCAAAACAGACCTGGTCCGATTTCGTCACGGTCACCGCCGTCTGGGCGGGGCTGGTCTTCGTTCTGATGTTCTACCACAAGAAAGTCGGCATGCCGTCGGAATGGATGCCGCAAGTCGTGTTCGGCAGCTTTGTGCTGGTCGCCATCCTGGCACCGATCGGCTCCTTGCTCTGGCGCCGCGTGATCCGACCGGCCTAGCCTCAGTCAGCCCCTTTCCCTTTATCCGCCGAACCGCTAAATCCGTCCCCGGAAAACGCGTTTTCGTGCTTTGATCTTCCAAGGAGCGCCTGTGATGCAGACACGGTCTTGCCAAGTCCTCATTGTCGGAGGTGGCCCGGGCGGTTATCCGGCCGCCATTCGCGCCGGCCAGCTGGGTCTGGACACCATCATTGTCGACAAGCACGGGCTGGGCGGCACCTGCCTCAATCGCGGCTGCATCCCGTCCAAGGCGATGATCCACGCCGCGACCAAGTTCGAGGAAATGGGCAAGCATGCCGACAGCGACGTGCTGGGCATTTCGCTGGCCGAAGCGCCCAAGCTCGACATGGGCAAGCTGGTCGGCTGGAAGGACGGCATCGTCTCCAAACTCACCGGCGGTGTCGGTCAGCTGATCAAGGCAGCGGGCGCCGAGCACATTGCCGGCTGGGCCGAGTTCAAGAACGCCAAGACCTGTATCGTCACCATGGACAATGGCGAAAAGGTCGAGATCACGGCCGAGAATGTCATCCTCGCCACCGGCTCGGTCGAGGTCGAACTGCCCTTCCTGCCGTTTGGCGATAGCGTCATCGGCTCGACCGAAGCGTTGAACCTGACCGAACTGCCGGAAAAACTGGTCGTGGTCGGGGCCGGCTATATCGGTCTGGAACTGGGCATCGCCTATCGCAAGCTGGGATCGGACGTCACCTTCATCGAAGCGTCAGACGGTATCCTGCCGCTTTACGACAAGGAGATCACCCGCCCGATCACCATGTGGCTGAAGAAGCACAAGGTCGCGGTGAACCTGTCCTGCAAGGCCAAGGGTGTGACCGAAAAGGGCGGCAAGGCCGTCCTCGCCTATGAAGACGCCAAGGGCGCGGCGCAAACCATCGAGGCCGACGAAATCCTGGTCGCGGTCGGTCGCAAGGCCTGTCTGGATGGCTGGGGTCTGGAAAACATGGGCCTCGATCTCGAGGGCGGGAAATTCATCAAGGTCGACACCCAGTGCCGCACCGGCATGCGAGGCGTCTACGCCATTGGCGATGTCGTTGGCGAGCCGCTGCTGGCGCACAAGGCGACGGCCCAGGGCGAGATGGTCGCCGAGATCATTGCCGGTCATCGCCGTGAGCATGATCCGGTCTCCATCGCCGCTGTTTGCTTCACCGAACCGGAAATCGTCGGTGTCGGCCTGACGCCGGATGAGGCCAAGGCCAAGGGTGAAGAGATCATCACCGGCAAATTCCCGCTTGCTGCCTCGGGTCGCTATCTCTCCATGGAAGCGGGCCTGGATGGCGGTTTCGTCCGTGTCACCGCACGCAAGGAGGATCATGTCATCCTCGGCATCCATGCCGTCGGCACGCATGTCTCCGAACTGTCGGGCGAGTTCGCCCTGGCTGTCGAGATGGGCGCCCGCCTCGACGATATTGCCGGCACGATCCACGTCCACCCGACCCTGACCGAAGGCTTCGCCGAAGCCGCCCTGACGGCACTGGGGCATCCGATCCACATCTCCGCGCCGAAGAAGTAGAGGCGTCGCGATGGCGGTTCCCGACAGCCCGGTCGAGCAGGCCAAGCGCCAGTTTGGAGTTCTCGTCGGGGTGTATCTGATGGTCGCCCATGCGGACGGTGAATTTTCCAAGGTCGAGGAAGTGGGCGTGCGGTTGGGTGTGATGAGAGACTGGCGGCCCGCCGGATTGACCGACGCGGAATGCGACGCGATTTACGGCAAGCTGGAATCTGGCTTCCGAGCCAATCCCGACAAGGCCAGTGCCCGGATTCTGGCAGAGGTTGAGGCGTTTCGCGGTAACGGCATCGTTCGCCGAGCCGTCGTCGAAACGGCTCGCAAAGCCCTGGCGGCCGACCGCTTGGCCAAGCCGCAGGAAGATTATGCCTTGAGCCGCCTTGCCGCTGCGCTCGGCTTGCGCGAAAGCGAAATCTAGAGGTCAACGGCCCGCATACCCGGCATTCACTTTCCTCGCGTTCTTGCGTCTCTATATAGAGCGTTCGGCAACTCAGGCGGGATCATCATGGACGACAAGGGCAGTTTCCTCTCCGGCATCATCGGCTCCGACCAGGCCGTCGAGGGTGAGGGCATGGGCTGCGTTTCTTTCGAGACCGCCTTTCTGCGCCGGATCGAACCGGGTCCGGCCGATATCGACGAGCTCGGCCACGTCAATAATGTCGTCTATCTGCGCTGGGTCCAGGATATCGCCATCACGCACTGGCACGCCGTCGCGCCGGACGACATGGTCGGCGGTGAGGTCTGGGTGGCGCTGAAACACACGATCGAATATCGCGACCCGATCCTGCCCGGCGAGGTCGCCGAAATCCGCACCTGGCTCGGCCGACCGCACGGTCCCCGCTTTGACCGTCATGTCGATATCCGCAAGCCCGGCGCCAAACGCTTCTCTGCCCGCGCCACCACCGAATGGTGCCGGATCGGCCGAGACAGCCGCCGCCCGATGCGGATCGGTGAAGATGTGATGGCGGCGTTCGGGCTGATCGGGGCGGAGTTGGGATGATGATGGTTCGCACTCTTTGCTCGGCCATCCTGATGGCAATTTTTTTGGCCGGCGGATCGCTCGCTTGCACCATTGCGCCCGAACGCATGTTTTACCGCCATGGGGCGGCGATCGAGGACACGGAATGGATCGCCCTTGTTCGGGCTTTGCCGGGTGAGGCGGGCCGCGACGCCCGCCTACAGGTTCTGGAGTATCTCAAGGGCCGGGGGGCGCGAACCCTCCGACTGGGCGAAATTGGAACCCAAAACAGATTCAATCCGGATTCTGTCTCGCCAGTGGCCGCGAACTTCTACGGCCACGCGGCCGATGAGTTTTGGCATTCCAGTACTTTTCATGTCGGCTTTGGCACCGACTGCAGGGCTGCCCCGATGTTCATGCCAGGTAATCTGTATCTGGTCTTTGGGCCCCACGAGTATGGGATCGGTTTTGAGAACGTCACTTTGGTGGACGACCGCTGGGTCGAATTCGTCCGCGAACGTGTGGCGCAGGAGCGCTATGACGAGGTCACCCTTGCGCTCGACGCCCACCTAAGTGACGCGGCGGCAGTTATGCGAGTTCAAGCGCGCTGGACTGACGGTGGGCTTGTGACACGCGAGACCATCCTGTCAGGGGCGAGGAGCGCCATTCATCCGCGTGCCTGGGCGTTGGCCCGGGACTATCTGGAGCGCGAGCTCGGTCTGGCTTGCTATCGTCGCCGATTGGCCGTGGGCCACGAGTTTGACGCCTTGATCGTGTTTGATGACTTGCCACCCGATTTTGATCCGGAGATCGAGCCGGGCCGCTGCGGGACAGCCAGCGCTGCTGACTTAGAGGTGCCCGACCACGAGGCTAGACGTGACCGTGGAGCGCGAGAACAGGCGATCCGGCTTAGGCGCGATTTATGGATTGATATCTACTATCTGGATGCGTGCGATGTTTTCCCCGACCAGCGTTCCTACGGCGTTTTGGCGGATTCGGATGGGTCTCCGATCGAAGTTCCGATCCCAGCCTCCCGCTTTGGCATCACAGACTGCTAGACCCGCTCCGTCATGTCCAGCATCTCTGCCGCGGCGTTCAACTGCCCGATCGTGACCTCATCCAGCGGGATGCCTTCCTTGCCGCGTTTGCCGGCGATGGCGCGTTCCGGGTCGCCGGGATAGAGGACGGGGCTGTCCCAGTCCATCGGCGGGGAGGCGAGGGCATAGCGGGCCATGGCGTCGGTCTCGGCCTGCATCCAGGCGCGGTCCCCGAAGGCGTCCGGGTCGATCAGGATGGAGAACATCGAATTCTTCAGCCCGCCGGAGCGGGGATGGTCAGGCTGGATCGTTCCGGCACCGCCCAGCACGCCGGCCAGCAGTTCGCAGGCGAAGGCCAGACCATAGCCCTTGTGCTTGCCCAGCGGGGTCAGGGCGCCTTCAATCTCGAAACCGCTCATGCCCGACGGATCCGTAGTGGGTCGCCCCTGTTTGTCGATCAATGAGCCGGCAGGGACGGGCAGGCCCTTGTTGGCGGCGACCCGGGCCTTGCCCAGGGCGATCTGGCTGGTGGCGATGTCGAGCAGGAAGGCCGGGCGGGTCTTCGTTGCCGGAAATCCGATGCAGACGGGATTGGTGCCGAAGCGGGCGTCGGAGCCGCGATAGGGGGCGACGAGCGGCGCGTGGTCGGTGACGTTGACGAAGTGCATCGAGATCAGGCCCGCCTCCGAGGCCTGCTCGGCATAGGCGCCGATGCGGCCCAGATGGTGGGCATTGCCCAGGGTCGCAGCCGCCAGTCCCCCGGCTTTCGCTTTGGTTCCGGCCTGGCGGATCAGGCGCTCGCCGGCCGGCGGCCCCCAGCCGCCACCCGCATCGACCCGCAGCAGGACGGCGGTGTCGGTCAAAACGGTGTCGCTGGCGTCGAGGCAGACCTGCTCGCGGCGGATATGACCGGCATAGGCTGGCAGGATGCCGACGCCGTGACTGTCATGGCCCTTGAGATTGGCATCGACCAGGTGACGGGCGACGCAGCCGGCATCGTCTGCCCGGGCGCCGGCACGGGTCAGCAGGTCCTCGCAGAATGCGGTCAGGGTGGGGGCGTCTATGCGGCGTTCGGGTGGGTTCATCGGGATATTTCTACCTTGTCGCCGTCAGATCGCCGAGTGCATAAGATTTGAGGCATGCCGTTATCGCTTTATTAAGCATGGATTGGGTTCAAACCTGTCGCATTCTGGCACAGACGCTTTGATTCCGCGATTTTTTGCCACTAACATCCTGTTTTTAATGGATAAAAAAATCCGCTGGAATTCTGCCTTTTCCGTCCGGACTTAAGCGTTTGGCAACCGCTATGGGGCATGATCCATCTCGTCGGGCAGCAAACGACCCGCATGAATTCAACAACGGCGTTCGAACACGGGGAAAATCCCGGACGCGCCACAGTGTAAAATGGATGAAGGGTAAGTCATGAAAAAGACGGGAACCATGATTCTGGCGGCAGCAATGTCTGCCATGGCTTTCACAGCGGCGCCGGCACTGGCTCAGGACCGTGAACGTACGGGTGTGGAAGCGCCGGAATATCCGCGAGGCGCCGAGCGTCGCGGTATCGAAGGATACGCAGTGGTCGAGTATACGGTGGCCGAAGACGGCTCCATTGCCGACGCCACGGTCGTCGAAGCCGAGCCGGAGGGCGTCTTTGATCGCGCCGTCCTGCGGGCCATCGAAGGCTGGGAATATGCCCCGGCTGCAGCGGCAACCGCCGGCATGCAGCAGCGGTTCGACTTTAATCTCGGCGGGTAACACCCTGAGATAAAGCGCAATTCAGCAAAAGAACTGAAACGCGTTTACCATAATAAGAATTCATTTACGGCGGCGCGGTAGCGTCGCCGTATCTTTTTTGGGTCAGGCCATCAGCCTTAGGGGCCGTGAAATGAATTCTGTGCTTGGAAATTTCCTCAGCAAAACGACCAGCATCCGGGTCCGGCTGCTTGCGGCTTTCGCCCTGACGTCGGTCATGACATTGATCGCCGCCATTGTCGGGGTCACGGGTTTCAACTCGGCGAACTACGCCGTCGAGCAGATCGCCGATCGCGCCATTCCGGAAACCCAGGCGGTTGATGCCCTCTCGGAATACAGCGTGGGTCTCAGCGAAGCGCTCAGCGTGTTCGCGGCGTCGACCACGGTCGAAGCGCGGTTGGAAAACTATAATCGGGTCGTGGGATATCGTGACTCGCTCGGCGAGGAGCTGCAGCAGCTCGAAGCCCTGTCCGGTGTCGGCGAGACGGCGGCTCTGCGCACGGCCGTTGCCGACCTCAACGAGCTGGTCGAGAGCATGAACGAAGTGGTCGAGCGTCGTCTGCAGATCCGCGACCGCCGCTGGGCCGCCACCAATGATGCCCGCAATGCCCGTGCCTCCCTGTCTTCCAGCGTCGAAGGCGCCCTGGACTCGAGCGATGAGGCAGACATTGAAAGCCTCCTGCGCGCGCTGCTGTCGGCCAACCAGATGCTGATCCAGTACAATGAAGTCGATACCGCCGCCACGACCGGTGAAGTCGATGTCATTCTGGATCGCTGGGACGAGGCCGCCGGCGAGCTGGACGTCAACTTCGCCATCCTTGGCGCCATCGTTACCGATGTGATGCAGACCCAGGCCGACAATCTGATCAATTTCGGTGACGGCAATAATGGCATCTTCGAGCTGCGCAAAAGCGAGCTTGGCGCTGTCGCAGCCGCTGAAGTGGTTGCCGAAGAAGCCCGTATTTCCGCCGAATCACTGCTCGCCAGTGTCCAGGCGTTCAAGGCCCAGGTGGCCGGTCGCGTCACCGATGCGACATCGGCAGCCGATACGGCGGTCATCACCGGACGCATCCTGCTGATCGCGATTGCCGCCATCGGCCTCGTGGTCGCGGCCGCCATCGGCTTCTTCTACGTCAACAACATGCTGCTCAAGCGTCTCAGCGCCATGGCCCGCACCATGGGTGCGCTGGCCGAAGGCAATAGCGACGTCAATCTCGGCTTCTCGCCCGGCAAGGACGAAATCGGCGACATGGCGCGCTCGGTGGATGTGTTCCGCCAGAACGCCATCGAACGGGCCCGCCTCGAGGCGGAGACCGAAGAAGAGCGCCGCATGAAGGAAAAGCGGTCCGCTGCCATCGAAAGCCTGATCCAGGTGTTCGAGCAGGCATCGGGCGATGCCCTCGGCCAGGTTGGCGAAGCGGCGACCCGCATGGAAACAGCCGCCCGGGCGATGAGCTCGACCGCCGCTGCGACCACCGGCAAGTCTGCCGCCGTGGCCCAGGCCTCCGAAGGCGCCTCACAGAACGTCCAGACCGTGGCCGCTGCGGCCGAGGAAATGGTGTCCTCGATCGGCGAGATCTCACAGCAGATTTCCCGCTCGACCGAGATCGCCGGCTCCGCGGTGGACCAGGTCGAACAGACCAATGGCGATGTCCAGCGTCTCGATGATGCGGCCAAGTCGATCGACAATATCGTCAGCCTCATCAATGACATTGCCGAGCAGACCAACCTGCTGGCGCTGAACGCCACGATCGAGGCGGCTCGCGCCGGTGAAGCCGGCAAGGGTTTTGCGGTTGTGGCCTCCGAGGTGAAGGCGCTGGCCAGCCAGACCGGCGCGGCAACGCAGAACATCTCCGAGCACATTTCGGGCATCCAGGGCGCGACCGCCAAGGCTGTCGAGGCGATGTCGTCGATCGGCGGCACCATTCACGAGATGAGCGAAATTGCCACCGCGATCGCGGCTGCCATGGAAGAGCAGCGTGCAGCGGCCGGCGAGATCACCCGCTCGGCCCAGGAAGCAGCAGACGGCACCAGCCAGGTCTTCACCAACATCCAGGAAGTCGACCAGGCGACCTCGGAAACCGGTGAAAGCGCAGGCGAGGTTCTTGAAGCGTCGCTGGCCGTGTCGCGTCAGTCCGACACGCTCAAATCGGCGGTCGAACAATTCCTCACGGAAGTTCGCGCAGCCTGATTGCAGTCCAACTGAAATCCGCCAGCGCCCACGGCTTGCCAGTCGTGGGCGCTGCGCGTATATGGCGTCCCTCCTCCTCGCGGAGGAACCTGTGTGGCGAGGTAGCTCAGCTGGTTAGAGCGCACGACTCATAATCGTGAGGTCGAGAGTTCAAGTCTCTCCCTCGCCACCACTTTCAACACTTCCCCCTATCGACTGACAACGCCGGGTTCGGCTTGACGATGGCCGCTCTGGCTGCGGCATTTGCGCCTGCGTCGCTTGGTCCCGTGGCGGTCTGCAGCACAGTCGTGCATACAGGCATCCCAGTTTGAGGAAATGTCGCCATGTCCCGTTCCAATATTCTCACCATCCTGTCCGCCATCATCGTGGTCGTGGCCTGCGGCGCTTTCGTGATCTTTGGCATGATCAAGCTGACGGGTGTCGAGATGAGCGTGCATGGCTGGATCGCGCTGGGCCTGGGTATCACCATCAGCCTGGCGCTTGGTGGCACGCTCTCGACGGTTCTGGTGATCTCGCGTCGGCGCGGCTTTGATGAGGCGGCGTACGAGGCGGGTGGTCTGGCGCCGTCGGACGACTAGACCCGCCGCTCCACCGATCCGGTCATTTCCGGCTGCCCGACGGCGCTCGCAAAACGGGCGTGATAGTCGGGGTGTTCGGTTCCCATCCAGCGGTCCCACCAGGTAAAATAGAGACCGAAATTCCATCCGGCCTCGGCGTGATGGAGGTCGTGATGGGTGACCGTCGTCAGCCAGTCAAACATCGGGCGGCCGGCCTTGTTGGCCGGGAACAGCTCGACACCGCAATGGCCGATCGCGTTGCGCAGTATCTGGTGAATTCCCCAGAGGAAGGCGACCAGGCCCGGTGTCGGAAGAATGAGCAGGATGATCGGCAGGAAGAGCGCGTGTAGCACCGCTTCCCCGGTGTTGAAGGCATAGGCCGTCCACGCGGTCGGCTGTTTGGACTTGTGGTGCAGGCTGTGCAGCGGCCGAAACCAGCCCGGGCGATGCAGCAGCCGATGCGTCCAGTAGAACCAGGCATCATGGGCGAAGATCAGGATGGCCAGCGACGCGCCAAACCAGAACGGCCCGTATTGCATCGGGTCCATGTAGAGGCGTGAGTGCCCGGTCAGGATCTCGATCATGACCAGCAGGCCGACAAGGCTGAACACGCCAACCGAACGGAGCGAGATGAGGATTTCCCGCCGTATCTGTCTCCAGCTTGCCGGGGCGGAGCGAAGGCTCCGATTGGCAAGCCACCTTGCGAGCGCCAGATTGACGATCAGATAGACGCCGCCGGCGAACACCAGGTAGCGCGTGAGGTCTGCGAGGAAGAATTCGGGGTAAGTGCGAAGCGCGGGTAGCAGGGCCTCGTGCAGGGCGAGCGGGGATGGGGACATGACACCTCTCCAGTTGTGGGGCCGGTCCTGTGTGCATCCCTTTCGGTCGGTAGTCGCCGCGATGGCGAAGTTGATCAATCCAATTCAGTCCCGCGCGAAATCCTCCGGAATCGATCAGAACCGCGACAGCGACGTCCGACGGTAGAGCGTGGGCGTTGTCCCGGTTTCGGCCCGGAAGGCCCGGTTGAACGGCGCGATCGATCCATAACCCAGGTCTAGGGCGATCGTCAGGACCTGGTCGTGGGCCCGGTCGGGGTCGGCCAGAATGCGTCGCGCTTCGGCCAGCCGATGGGTGTTCAGGAAGGCGGCGAAGTTGCGATGGCCGAGGCCCTGATTGATCAGGCGCCGCAAGCGGTGCTCGCGGGTCTTCAGGTGTGCCGCCAGTGATCCGACTGTCAGTCCCGGCTCGCGGTAATGCCCGTCCCGCATGGCTTGTTCGAGCCGCGCCGCCAGCGGGCGATCCTCCGGCGACACGCCGTTTGCAACCGCATTGCCGCTGGACGAGCCGACGGCGGCGTTGAACAATTGCGCCGGTGCTGTGATCAGCCAGCTCGCAAACAGCGATGCCAGGGCGAACAGGATATAGCCATGACCCAGGAATACCCAGGCCGGCAGTCCTTCGCCGGCATAGCGCGCTTCCAGCACGGAAATGGTGATACCGACACAGGCAATCAGGCCAGCGAAGGCAATCCGGAACCAGCGGCGCGGTGCAATCAGGTCACCGGGCCAGTCGCGGATCGCCAGGATGACGGCGTGGGCCATCAGGGCGATGTTCACCGCCTGCCAGGCCAGCGCGGCGCCAACCGACAGGGTGGAGCCGGGCTCGGACAGGAAATGGAACCCCGCCGCCAGGGCCACCAGGGGGATCGGGGCCAGCCGCCAGTTGTGCCAGCGGAAGGTGTCGTCCAACAGCGCCGTTGCAAACCACCAGAAGAAGACGCCGGTCGGGATGGCAAGCAGGTTCAGAACCGGTGTCACGAAACCGAGCGCGTCGGAGATCGTGTTCGATGATACCAGCGCATAGGCGGCAACACCCAGGGCAAACACGATCCCCAGCCTGGCGGCGATGCTGGCCCGCACGTCGCGGGCGAACACAAGGCCAAGGACCAGGCTGAGACCGACGGTTCCACCGCGGGCCAGGAGTTCAATGATCTCGGGGGCTGTCATGGTCGTGGCTGGTCTCGATACGGGCGGTGCGAACCGGACTAACGCAGCTGGCAGCGCGCCGGGAAAGCGGCAGGTCGCGATGGGCCGCGTCGAGGCAGGGCAGGTCAAGCCGGGTCACGATCTGATCGAGCAGGGCTTGGGCACAACGGCGCGTGCCCGTTTCCGCCATGGCACCATGCCGGTTCTGCTGGCGGCAGGTCCGCCAGCTCAGATGACGCAAGCGGGTCAGCTCGAGGGTGGCCTGTTCGGCACTGGACAGTCGCGTTGCAATGTCCGATCGGCTGACCGAGAGCGAAGCCGCATGGTTGTCGATCAGTGGCGGTGATATCAGCAGGGTTGCGATGAGCATGATCATGGTTGACCTCCTTGGTTGGTGAGGTCGGTATGGCAATCACGATCTGTCGGGTCTGCGCGAATTCGAAATCGCGGCAAGGTTTTGAAAGTCGAGCAGGGCTTTCCGGTCGTGGCGAGGCCGCCGGGCTGACAGAACGGGTCGGAGCGATCAGGCGTCGCGAACCTGCTGGCCAATCCAGGCGAGAAATCCGGCATGGCTGGCCGCCGCGTCGACGGGCAGTGCGAGGATTGCCGGCACCTCATAGGGATGAAGTGCCGACAGACGGGCGCTCAGGGCCGCGCATCGGACGCTCGTGGTCTTGAACAGCGCCACACATTCCCCCGCGCTCTCCATCCGCCCTTCCCAGCGATAAAGACTGGTCATGCCGGGCAGGATATTGACACAGGCGCAAAGCCCTTCCTCCAGAACGGCCCCGGCAGCGGTGCGGGCGCTCTCGGCGTCCGGCCAGGTGGTGTAGACAAGACGCGTGCTATCCATGGCCAAAATTCTCCCTGCCGGTATATAAGCGCCGCATGACAGACACCTCCACCCCCGATCACGCCAACCGGACGGCTCTGGTCCTTTTTTCCGGCGGCCAGGATTCCGCCACCTGTCTCGCCTGGGCGCTGCAGCGCCATGCGCGGGTCGAGACAGTGGGATTTGACTATGGCCAGCGCCATCATGTCGAGATGACGGCGAGGGAGCGGGTGCGGTCAGGGCTGGCCGCGAGCTTCCCTCAATGGGGCGATAGGCTGGGCGAGGATTTCGTCATTGATCTGGCCGGCTACGGGGCCATTGCCGACAGCGCCCTGACCGCAGACCGCGCCATCGAGATGCAGGCCGATGGTTTGCCGAGCACATTTGTTCCAGGCCGGAACCTGGTTTTCCTCACAATAGCCTCTGCGTTGGCCTACAGGCGCGGCCATACAGTGCTGGTCGGTGGCATGTGCGAGACCGATTTTTCGGGCTATCCGGACTGCCGCCGCGACACGATTGACGCCATGCAGACGGCACTCGGCCTGGGGCTGGACAGCCCGGTGGAGATCGCGACCCCGCTGATGCATCTCGACAAGGCGGCGACGTGGGCACTGGCGCATCAATTGGGCGGTGATGCCCTGACTGCCCTGATCGAGGAAGACAGTCACACCTGCTATCGCGGCGAGCGCGGACAGCGGCACGACTGGGGCTATGGCTGTGGTGATTGCCCGGCGTGCGAGCTGCGGGCGCGGGGGCATGCGGCCTGGAAAGCGTCGGTGCCGGCATGACCTATTCCGTCAAGGAACGCTTCCTCACCGTCCAGGGCGAGGGCGCCCAGGCCGGGCGGCCGGCGGTCTTCCTGCGCTTCGCCGGCTGTAATCTGTGGTCCGGGCGTGAGCAGGACCGACACAAGGCTGTCTGCAATTTCTGCGACACCGATTTCGTCGGCATGGACGGGCCGGGCGGTGGCCGTTTCAAGACACCGGAGAGCCTCGTCAATGCGGTGGTCGAGTTGTGGCCGGGTGGCGGCCAGCCACTGGTCGTTTGCACTGGCGGCGAGCCGCTCCTTCAACTCGATACGCCGCTGATCGATGCGCTGCATGCACGCGGGTTCGAAATCGCCGTTGAGACCAATGGCACCATTGCCGCGCCGGCCGGGATTGACTGGATCACGGTCAGCCCGAAAGGTACGGCCCCGGTGGTCCAGACCTCCGGGCATGAGCTCAAGCTTGTCTACCCGCAGCCGGAACTTGATCCGACCGCGTTCGAGGACTGGGATTTCAAGCGCTTCTCGCTACAACCCATGGACGGGCCGCAGATGATGGAGAACGCGCAGGCGGCTTTCGATTACTGCCTCGCAAATCCGAAATGGTCATTGTCGCTGCAAACCCACAAGTGGATCGGCGCACCCTGACCTGTCCCGGGCGGCGTCTCAGCTGTGCGGACCAGGCGCAACGCCGAGGCTGTCAGCCAGTGATGCGGCGAATTCCTGGAAGGCCAGGCGGGTGTCGGTCCACACGCCGGATGCCTCGCCGCTGCCGGCGTCCGGATTGAACCCGTCATAGCGGAATTCGGCGATCACACTGCCGTCTGCATCGATCAGCTGCGCGCTGAGTGAGGCGCCACCATTGCCGTGGGCCGTGTAGTGGGCTGTGTCCATTTCCTGGATCTGTTGCATGGTCGGGCGGTTCGGGACCACGTCCAGAATGGTGATGTCGAGCACGGTTTCGCGGACCGCGACACCGTGCCAGTTGGCGCCGATCAGTGATCGCTCCAGATCGCTCCGCAAATATCCCGACAGGCGTGCCAGCTCGGCCTCGCCCAGGCTGTCGGCCTTGGTCCGTACCAGGTCGGAAAACCCGATCCGGCCAATTTCAATCGAGCCGGTGGCTTCGCTTCGAAAGTCAGCCTGAAAGGTCGGCTCCGGCTGGGCCAGAGATCCGGCTGTCAGACAGTTCAACGCAAGTACACAAACGAGAGTACGCATGTCGGTCTCTCCTGGGTTCATGTCCCCCTTGCGACAAGCAGCCTATCACGAATGCGTGATGTAGAGCAGGGGGCGCCCCGCAAATTTGTGCTGCAGCACAATAAAAAACGGACGCACCTGCGAAGGTGCGTCCGCCGTCCACAGTCTTGTGGCGTATTCAGGAACCGGATTCCGCGCGCTCGTCGAGACTGTCGGAAATCTGGTCGGCAAAGCGGCGGAATGTCCGCCGGGCGTCGGTCCACTGGGCGTGGCCGACAACGTCGTGGATACTCATGCTGCGCCAGCCATAGCTGAAGGTTTCGACCAGCTGACCGTCAGCCGATACCAGTCTGGCTTCGAGGTCAGCGCCGCCGATTGAAATCGAGGAATGGTGCAGCGGACGTGTTCCGCCCATCTGCGCCATGGTTGGCCTGTTGGGCTGGGCATCGAGGATCGTGGTGTGGAGGACCATGCCGCCCTCGCCGAGATCAGCGGCCAGCTCGCGCTCGAGTGCCGTGCGCAGATAGCCGGCCAGGCGATCCAGCTCGCGTTCGCCGAAGTCTTCGGCGTGTTCAACAAGTTCCGGCCCGTAGGCGATCTCGCCAATGGCAACCGGCTCGTCTGCCAGTGATGGGGTCGACAGGGCACCCAGTGCCAGGATGGCCGTCATAGTGCGCAACATTTCGCGCCTCCTTGATCCAACTGTTTGCAGTCCCTCGACCGGACTGTAGCAGGATCAGCAGGCCGGTAGAAGGTCGTGCGTTTGCACGAACCCGCGATCAGCGCATCCGGTTCAGGGTCGGTCAGTCGTCACTATCGTCATCATCATCGCCGGGCGTGACGACATCGATGGCCGCTCCGCCGACCGCGCCCGCAGTGCGGACTGCGGCTCCCGCCGTACCGATGGCAACATCGGCGGCCATGGCGGTCGCGCCGATCACGAGGCACCCCGACAGGGCCGGTGCGAGGCCGAGCAGGGCGATAAGGGTCAGGATGCGGCGCATGTCGGTCTCCGGTTCAACTGAGCCAGTCTTGCCCCACCAGGTCTTTCCGCATGGTGAACACAGCGCTGGTGGGTTGGTCAGCGTCCCTCACGCCACCAGCCCAGACCCAGCATGGTCAGGATCAGGAAAACCAGCAGCAGTCCCGGCAATAGCGGGATGCGGGTAGAGGCGCGCACAACATAGCGCTCATTGCGTTGCAGACCGAGCCAGCTGCGCCCCGCCTGGTCGGCGCTGGCCCGGGTCCGCCGCAGGGAAGGGAGCGCGGCACCCGGCCCGTCACCGACTGCAAACAATCCACCGCCGGTCGCATCGACAAAGGGGTCCAGCACGTCCGCAATCGGCCGCAGGTCGGCATATTCCAGCGGATTGATCGGCCCCAGGGCGGCGACGGTGGTGAGGTCACCGGAACGCAGGCGGACCAGCCCTGAACCGCTGGCCGGGACGCGGGCCGCGAAATGCCCGGGCTCGCCCTCGGTCCCGGTCATGGTAACCACGTCCTGCCGGCCATCGGGCCAGGTCAGTTGCAGTGGCGGCGGCGTGTCCGCCAGGGTGACGCGGTCAACCTGCAACTCGCCATCGGTGGCGAAGGCTGTCAGGCGTTCTTCATCCAGTTCCGGTTCGCGCATCAGCCAATGAGCGACGCGCCGGAACATTTCAGCGTAGGGGCCGCCGCCTTCGAAGCCACGCGACCACAGCCAGGTCTGGTCCGACATGACGATGGCGGTACGGCCCTGTCCCGATCGCTGGACAACCAGCAAAGGATTGCCATCGGGCGTTTGCAAAAGCGTCTCCCCGCCCAGCGCCGTGCCGTGGATATGGCGCAGCCAGCGGCCCCATTGTGGCGAGGTGCCGCCACCGGCCAGCCCGGCAGTGACCGGGTGACGAAGGCCGGTATCGGTCGGCTCCGGCGAGAAAGGCGCCTCGGTAATGTAGCCGGTCGGTCGCACCGGAAGAACAGCTGCCAGGGGGGTGCGATAGAGGCTCGGTGCCCCGGCAAAGGGTGGACCCGCTGTTACCAGCAGGGCGCCACCGTTTTCGACATATCGGGCGATATAGTCGAAATACAGTTGCGGCATGATGTTGCGACGTCGATAGCGGTCGAAGATCACCAGGTCGAATTCGCTCAGGCGTTCGACGAACAATTCCTGGACCGGGAAACCGATCAGGGCCAGCTCATCGACCGGTGTGGAGTCACGACGGTCCGGCGGCCTCAGAATGGTAAAGTGGACCAGATCGACCGACGGGTCGGATTTCAACAGGTCGCGCCAGGCGCGGGCGCCATTATGGGGCTCTCCGGTGACAAGCAGGACACGCAGGCGATCGCGCACACCGCTGACCGACACGGCCGCGCGATTGTTGATCAGCGACAATTCCTGGGGGCCGGCCTCGACCTCGGCCTCGATGACATTCTGGCCCCGGCGTTCGACCGGTACCTCGACCCGCGTCGAGCGGCCGATCTGGATCGGGTAGACCTGCGGTTCGCCGCCCTCGAAACGGAAGGCGACGGAGGCGGTGCCCTGCATCGACTCGTCCTCGACCCGGATCACAAAGGCGACGGTCTGGCCGACAATGCCGTAGCGCGGCGCTTCCTCGATCACCAGGCGGCGGTCGCCGGCCGACCGATCGCCGGTCATGGCATGGTGGATCGGGGCGTCGATATTGATCGCATCGGCGTCCAGCGGCGCGTCATGTACCTGGCCATCGGTGACCAGCACGACACCGGCCAACCGGTCCGGTGGCGCGCTCGCCAGCGCGGCGTTGACGCCGTCAAACAGCATGGTGCCATCGGCGGTCTCACCGGCCTCGACCTCGATCAGGTCGAGCAAGGGGTCACTCTCGGCTTCGCGGCGCAGCGCCACAGCCATTTCCTCTGCCGCCTCGCGGCGACCGCCCACCGTCATTGAGGCCGAGGTGTCGGTGACCAGCACGGCGACGTCCGGCAGCGGATCGCGCTCTTCCTCGACCAGCGAGGGGTTGGCCAGTACCAGGGCAATCAGACCGACGGCCAGTGTGCGCCAGGCCCAGCCGGACAGTTTCTGGGCGCCGCCGGCGGCAATCGCCAACAGGGCGATACCGGCCAGGCCGCCGATCACGGTCCAGGGCAGCAAGGGCGCAAAATCGAGGGCTGACACGGTCATGTTCAGGGGCAGGCTCACGGGCGCACTCATTGGCCAAGCCTTTCCAGGATGTCGGGGACGTGGACCTGGTCGGCCTTGTAGTTTCCGGTCAGCGCATACATGGCGATATTGACGCCAAAGCGGATCGCCAGCTCGCGCTGACGGTCGCCGCCTTCAATCGGTGCCGCCGCGCCGCCGCTCTCGCCACGCGCCCAGGCCGTGGCCCAGTCATGCGAGCCGATGATGACGCCCGACGTGCCATCGCGCGAGGCGCCGTCCGGATTGGCCTCAACCCAGACCGGGGCGTCGGCATAGCGTCCGGGGAATTCCTGCAGCAGGTAGAATGCGCGAGTCAGGACATGGTCGCCGGGGATCTGGGACAGGGCCGGCACATCGATACTGTCGAGCACATTGACCAGCCCCGGATGGGGGGCGCCAGCGCGCAACATGGCGATATCGGCATCCTGGGTGTCGAAGACGATCAGCCCGCCGGCGGCCAGATAGGCCGCGACCCGGCTCGACGCCTCGTTGCTCAACGGCCCGGCATCGCGGGTCACCGGCCAGTACAGCATCGGGAAGAAGATCAGCTCGTCGGTATTCACATTGACCGCCAGGGGCGGCTCCGGTTCCATCGCGCTGCGCCGGAAGATTTCCTGGGACAGGCCGGTCAGCCCGGCCCGGCTGCGATTGTCGATGGCTGCATCGCCGGTGGTGACATAGCCAAAGCGCAGGGTCAGCGCGGCCTGCATCATCTCGTCGCTCAGCTCGGTGCGTTGCGGTTCGGGCGGGGCATCCTGGGCTTCGGCGACAGGGCCGCCGAGCGGGACGAGACCGAAGGCCAGAATGGCGGCTGCGGCAGCGCCGCCCAGGCGCATTGGCAGGCGGCCGGCCAGACCCAGCGCGATCAACACATCGAGAGTCAGCATGATCAGGGCGGCGGCCAGCAGGGCTGCGTCGAAATGGCGGGCGCGCGGTCCGTCGAGACCGGCAAAGCTGGCGCCCGGCAGATCGCGGGGCAGGGGATCCATACGGGTATCCGGTCCGATCACATTGAGGGCGCTGGCGGCAGAGCCGAGACGGTAAAGACCCGGCGGGGCAACAGGCGAGACCGGCGTGGTGTCGAATGTTTCAGCGGGCACCGGGCGGGCGCTGATCGGTGCGGCGACCAATTGCCCTTCGGCATCAAGGGCGCGGTCGAGCACCCAGGCACCATTGCCCGGCACGGTCGCATTGCCGCCCTGCGACAGCCCCATCAGGCGCTGCAGCATGCGCGGGAAGAGACCCGACAGGGGCAGGTCCGACCAGTCCGGGCTGGCGGTGACATGGAACAAGACGATCCAGCCACGGGCGCGGCGTTCGGCGGTGACCAGCGGTGTGCCGTCTTCCAGACGTGCCCAGACCCGGTCCGGCGTGGCGCTGCCCGGTTGGGCCAGCACCTGGCGGTCGATCGTGGCGGTACTGTCGGAAGGCAGGCCGGCAAAGGGTGAAGTGTCAGGGAAGGCAGCAATGCGTTGCGGTTCATCCCAGTTCAGCGAGCCGCCGAACAGGCGCCCGCCCTCACGCAGGATGACCGGCAAAAGCTCGTCGCCCTGTGCCGCGAGGCGTGGTCCGGCGAAGCGGATCAGCACGCCGCCCTGATTGATGAAGTCGGCAATACGCTCATCATCCGAGCGGGCGCTGTCGGTCATCACCAGGACCGAGACGTCCTCGGCCAGCAGGGCGTCGAGATCGCCATCGATCAGTTGGGCATGCGGGCCGAGCGCGCTGCGGACATAATGGAGGTCCGACAGGAGCGGCTGGCCTTCATCGCTCTCCAGCGTGATCAGACCCACGCGCGGTCGCTGCCACTGGTCGCCCAGCAGCCGCACCGAGCCGGCCGAGCTCGCGCCGTCGAGACGCAGGCTGACAATGCGGTTGCGCAGGTCGAGCGGCAGGGAAATGTCGGTGCTCGCAACGCCTTCACCGGCGGTGAAGCTGACATCGCTGCGGGCAATGGCGCGGCCGTCATCGCCGAGGGCCGTCACGGCGATGGTGCGGGGAAAGTCGCGTCCGGCTCGGGCGACGGAGACCGTCAGACCGTCGGCAGCGGGTTGCGGAGCGGCGAGGCCGAGCGGGGCGCGGCCGGCATCCGGCTCGACTATGGTGAGGTCACCTATCGCCGACAGGGCCCGGGACAGGGCGGCGGCGTCGCGGCTGTCGACGCCATCGCTCAGCCAGGTGACGGCCATTTCGCCGTTCAGCGTTCCGGACGAACGGGCGTCGGCAATCCGGTCGGCGGTGGCGCTGCGGTCGGCCGGCCAGGCCTGAGGCCCGGCGGTCTCGAGCTGGCGGCGGGCATCGTCGGCATTGCCAAGGCGCAGGGCGGGAGTGGCCTGACCGGTCGGCGCCGTCGTGACCAGCGCGACGGCGCGTCCGTCGCGTTCGGCGGCATCGATCAATCGTTCGGCTTCCTGGCGCATGTCGGGCCAGGCCGCGGCGCTGGCCCAGCCGGTATCCATCACGATCAGGGCCGGACGGGTTTCTTCCTCGACATTGGGCGGTGTCCAGACCGGACGGGCCAGGGCGATAATCACCAGGGCGGCGATCAGCAGGCGGAACAGGATCAGCCACCACGGCGCGTGTTGCGGGGTCTCGGCATCATCCGGCGCTCCCAGCAGCAGGCGCAGCGGCGGAAAGATGGCTCGTTTCGGTGCTGGCGGCGTGGCGCGCAGGAGCAGCCACAGGAGCGGCAGGGCGAGGAGGCCGGCCAGCGCCAGCGGGGCGCCGAAGGACAGGGGGCCGAGTGCAAACATCAGGTCAGACATCCCTCGCAAGGGCGCGGTAAAGGGCAAGGACGGCGCTGGTCGCCGGCCGGTCGGTGCGATGGGTCACCAGCGTCCAGCCATATTGGCGGGCAAGGTCGGCCAGACGGGCGCCATGCTCGGCCCAGCGCTGACGGTAGGCGGCTCGCGCTTCCTCGGCACGACCGAATAACAGGCTGTCGCCGCCGCCAGGATGCTCGAAGCGGGTGCGGCCGGCATAGGGAAAGTCTTCTTCAGCCGGATCGACGACCCGCAGCAGGACGCCGTGGGCTTCCATTGCCGCAAAGCGAGACAGGCGGGCGGTCCAGGTCTCGATCGGGTCGAGGAAATCACTGGCCAGTACAACACGGCCAAAGCGGAAGATGTTCGGAGCCTCGACCGAGGATGCGTCACCGGGACCGAGCGCGAGCCGGCGCGATGCGCGCTCCAGGCCCAGCGCGCCAGTACGGGCAATCGCTGATTCGCCCAGTACGCTGACCCGCTCGCCGCCCTGGGTGAGCAGCGCCGCGACGGCGATCTGGCACACCGCGGCACGGTCGATCTTGGCACCGTGATTGCGGCTGGAGGTGTAGCGCATGGAGGCCGAGCCATCGCGCCACAGCCAGACCGTATTGGCAGCTTCCCACTCGTTCTGGCGCACGAAAAGCTGGTCGGAGCGTGCCGACTGGCGCCAGTCGATGGCCTGTCGGCCGTCTTCGGGGCGGTGGTGACGGTATTGCCAGAAGGTCTCGCCGATGCCGGAACGGCGTCGTCCGTGCACGCCCTGGGCGACCGTCGCGGCGATGCGATCGGCCTCGGCGAGGAGTGATGGCAGGCTGGCTGCTGCATCCTCGCCTTCATGGCGCAACGAGACGACGCGCGCCTCGCCCTGACGATTGCCGCCGTTCTGGCTCATGATCAGGCGGCCCGGTCCGCGAGCGACTTGATCAGGCCTTCCAGCGTGTGTCCGTCAGCACGGGCTGCGAAGGACAGCGCCATACGGTGTTTCAGAACCGGCTCGGCCAGCGCCGCGACGTCTTCGGTCGAGGGGGCCAGGCGGCCCTGCAGCAGGGCGCGGGCGCGGCAGGCCAGCATCAGCGCCTGACCGGCACGCGGGCCCGGACCCCAGGACACGCCTTCGCGCACAGCGTCGACGTCGGACTCTTCCGGGCGCGCCAGGCGCAACAGGTCGAGGATGGATTCCAGCACCCGTTCGCCAACCGGCAGACGGCGCACGAGCGATTGCAATTTCAGGATTTCCTCGGCGTCGAGGACGCTGACCGACTCGGCGCTGCTGGCACCGGTGGTCGCAAGCAGGACGGCGCGTTCGGCATCGCGTGACGGGTAGGGCACGTCGACACGCAGCAGGAAGCGGTCGAGCTGGGCTTCGGGCAGCGGATAGGTGCCTTCCTGCTCGATCGGGTTCTGGGTCGCCAGCACATGGAAGGGCTTGGGCAGGTCATGACGTTCACCGGCAATGGTGACATGACCTTCCTGCATGGCCTGCAACAGGGCAGCCTGGGTGCGCGGGCTGGCGCGGTTGATCTCGTCGGCCATCAGAAGGCGACAGAAGATCGGGCCGGGCATGAAGCGGAAATGCCGCTTGCCGTCATCGCTCTCTTCCAGGATCTCCGAGCCGAGGATATCGGCCGGCATCAGGTCGGGCGTGAACTGGATGCGCTTGGTGTCGATCCCGGTGGCCACGGCGATGGTTTCGACCAGGCGGGTCTTGGCGAGGCCGGGTGCGCCGACGAGCAGGGTGTGACCGCCCGACAGCATGGCGGTGAGGCAGAGCTCGACCTCGTTTTCCAGCCCGTAGATCACGCGGCCAATCGACTCCTTGACCGCCTTGAGGCGATCCGTCGCGGCGTCAGCTTCAGCGATCAGCTCTGCTGCGGGTTCATTCATCTCGGTCATCGTCCTACATTCCTCCGCGATACAGATGATCTATAAAGCTGTTTGGCGCGACGCAGCATGGCGTTGCGCAGATAAGGTGTCCATGCCCGCAACGTCCCAAACCCGTGATCCGATGCAGTCGCTGCTGAAGGCCGCCCGCGAAGCCGGCAGCGGCCTGCCGCCGGTCGAGCGCTGGCATCCCGAATATTGCGGCGAGATGGACCTCGTCATCAAGCGCGACGGGTCATGGTGGCATGAAGGTGTTCGCATCACGCGCGACCGTCTTATACGGCTGTTTGCCACAATCTTGCGGAAAGATGACGACGGCGTTCATTATCTCGTGACGCCGGTCGAGAAGATCGGCATCGAGGTCGAGGTCGCGCCCTTCCTGGCGGTGCGAGTCGATGCCGTTGGCGAGGGCCGGGACCAGTCACTGATATTTCGCACCAATATGGACGAGCTGACCGAGGCGGGTGCCGATCATCCGATCTCGGTGACGGTCGATCCTGACAGCGGCGAGCCGACACCGCTGGTGCATGTGCGCGGCCGGCTGCAGGCCCTGATGACCCGGCCCGTCTTCTACGAGCTGGCGGAGCTGGCGGTCGAGCATGAGGGCATCACCGGTGTGTGGAGTGGCGGTCAGTTCTTCTCGCTGGGACAGCCAGATGGATGAGGCCGCGGCGCTGGTCGCACGCTTGCGTGAATGCCTCGACCCGGTCGATGGGCCTGACCTGCGACCGCGGCAGGGGGATGGTTTTCTCGACGGCAAGGCGCCGCCGCCGCCGCCCGAATTCGCTGATGTTGAAATCCGCACCGCGGCGGTCATCGCGCCGTTGATCCTGCATGATGGTCCGCCGCGTCTTCTGCTGACAGAGCGGGCCTCGCACCTGCCGCGCCATGCCGGCCAGATCAGCTTTCCCGGCGGGCGTATCGATCCGGGCGGCGAAACGGCGGCCGAGGCTGCCGTGCGCGAGCTCGAGGAAGAGGTCGGCATTGCCGGTGAGCATGTCGAGCTGGTCGGCCGGTTTGACAGCTATGCCACGGTGACCGGCTATCACGTCACGCCTTTCGTCGGTGTCATCCGGCCCGGCTACACCCTGAAACCTGACCCGGGTGAGGTCGCGGACGTGTTCGAAACGCCGTTTGATTTCCTGATGGACCCGGCCAATCACCAGCGTCATTCGCGCGAATGGCAGGGCCATGTGCGGCACTATTATGCGATGCCGTGGAACGAGCGCTATATCTGGGGGGCAACGGCAGGCATGCTGAAATCCCTGCACGATCGACTATATGGTTGAATCATGATCCGCGTCACGCTTTTTGAAATCGGCTCCTTCCTGCTGCCCTTTGCGCTGTTCCTGCTCTGGCGGCGCCTGTCGAGCCGTGCGCCGGAAGCCGGGCAGATGCCGGTCCTGCGCCTGGCGGCGGTCGGAGCGGCAAGTGCCATTGTCATGATGCTGGTTCTGGTGGCGCTTGACGCCAGTCGGGCCGGTCATGCGGGCGAGCGATATGTGCCGCCTCAAAATGTCGATGGCCGCATCATCCCCGGCCATTTTGTCCCGGTGGAGGAGGACGGCGATGACGAGCCGTCCACAGGCAGCGACCCCGACGAACCACAATGACGGCACAGCGACTTGATCCGGCCCGGCATGGCTGGATGACGGCTCCGGCCACGACCCGGGTCATGGCTGCGCTGGACGCTGCCGGGCAGGGCCGTTCGCGCTTTGTCGGCGGCTGTGTGCGCAATGCGCTGCTGGGTGAGCCTGTCGCCGATATCGACATCGCCACCCAGCTCGATCCCGACCAGGTCATCGCCGCTGCCAGGGCGGCCGGGCTGAAGCCGGTTCCGACCGGCAAGGCGCATGGCACGATCACCGTTGTCTGCGACGGCCAGCCCTTCGAGGTGACCAGCCTGCGCCGCGATGTCGCCACCGATGGACGCCGCGCCGTGGTGACCTTCACCCGGGATTGGGCCGAGGATGCCAAGCGCCGCGATTTTCGCCTCAATGCGCTTTATGCCGATACTGACGGCTCGGTATTTGACCCGACCGGCGGATTGAAAGATGTGGAAAACCGGCGCTTCGTCTTCGTCGGAGACCCCGAAATGCGCATCCGCGAGGACTATTTGCGGATTTTGCGCCTGTTCCGCTTCGAGGCCTGGTACGGGCGGGGTGCGCCAGACGAAGCGGCGATGGCTGCCGTCATCAAGCACAGGGAAGGTTTGCATAAATTATCCGCCGAGCGGGTCTGGGCAGAGCTGAAAAAGCTGCTGTCAGCACAAGATCCGCTGGCCGCCGTTACACGTATGGGCGAGTCAGGTCTGCTGGATTTGCTCCTCGGAGTGAACGGATCATTAAGAGTCCTGAGCGGTATCATTGCGCAAGATGTAGAATACGGATTAGCGCCCGATTCGATGTTGCGATTTGCGGCGCTCGCCGATGGCGGACCGGAAAGGATCAGGACCATGGCAGCGAAGATGAAAATGTCGAAAGCAGAAGCGGGCCGGCTCGAAGGCGCGGTCAATCCCGTCGCCCGCGACGATGTCCGCAAGGCTTGGTCGGACTCGGCCGCCGCCGAACGTGCCATCATGGCGCTGGGCGCGCGCGCCTTTGAAGACCAGGTCCGGCTTGAGGCCGCTGGCGAAGTGGCCCCGCCGCCGCGCGACTGGACCCTGCTCGCCAAATTCGCCCGTGAATGGAAAGAACCGGAATTCCCGGTCAAGGGTGGCGATCTCATCCTTCTGGGCTATGAGCCCGGCCCGATGCTTGGCGACGCGCTGGACGAGCTCAAGGCGCTCTGGATCGCCGACCGGTTCGAGCCGACCAAGGACGAGCTGATCGCCAGGCTGAAAAAGCACTAGGCGTCATTTCAAGCGACAAGATTGAAAAACCCCGACCTCACCGCCGGGGTTTTTTCTTGAGCCCGCTCAAATATCGAGGTCGAGAAACATGGCCGTGAAGGCGAGGCTGTCGACCAAGCCATGGGCGATGATGTTCGGCCAGAGATTGCGCTTGTTGACAAGATAGAGCGCGCCCAGCGCCAGCCCGATCAGGCCGGTGACGATCAGGCCGCGAATGCCCTGGTAATAGGCATGGGCAATGCCGAAGATCAGGGCCGGGATGAGGACGGCGACAAAGCTTGCCCAGCGGGCATTGGGCAGGAGCTTGCTGATGCGGTCGATCAGATAACCGCGAAAGAAAATCTCCTCGCCAAAGGCTGCACTGGTCCAGCCGATTGCCATCCACATCAGATAGACGGGCAGATTACCGACGATATTGCCCCACCGATCTTCGACGCCCTCCTGGGTGCCTTCGGTTGACCAGAAGCCCAGCGCGTCGCCGGCGAGGGCGGTGCCGGCGCCGATGGCGAGAATGGCGACAACGCCGAGCAGGGCCTGCGGCAGGACAAGCGGGATCGACCACCAGCGTTTCAGGCGGCGCAGGCCGAAGCTGGCCCAGCTTTCCTTGTGGCGGATCGTGAAGCCGGCGATCGTCACCAGGGCGAAGGCCAGCGAGATCGGGCCGGCGAAGCGCCAGGCGATCTGGTCGAAGATGAGTTTGGTGCTGACCAGAACGGCCATCACGATGGCGAGTTCGATGATCAGGCTGGTGGCGCGCCGGGGCGGTGTCGTGGTCATTCAGCTATCCTCAAGAGTGAACCGCACAAGCGGTCAGTGAAGGACAGGATGCCGGGGGGCCGGTGTGGGGTCTTGTATGATCGTGCGGGCGAACTGGCCGGGCGTGATGCCATAGGCGGCCTTGAAATGACGGCTCATATGGGCCTGGTCGACGAAGCCGGCATCCTGCGCCGCGTCAGCCAGCCGGTCGCCCCCGGCGATGGCCTGGCGAACCTGATCGAGGCGGCGTTGGGTCAGGTATCGCGCCGGGCTGGTGCCGCGCAGGGTCCGGAAGTCGCGGCTCAACTGCCAGCGATCCAGCCCGGTCAGACCTTCCAGCTCGTCCAGTGACACGCCGCGGGCGCTGTGGGTGCGGATATGGTCGCAGGCGGCCTCGACCACCGCGCGGGAGACCGGGCTTGCAACGATCGGAGCATCGCTGAGGCGGTCCAGCGCCAGCGCCAGATCGATGAGGGCGCTTTCATGCTCGACGGCATCGGCCTGCGGTGAGAGGTCCAGCATGGCACGGACAGCGTTGATCAGGGCCGGGTCGCGACTGACCCCGCCGGGCAGGAAGGGCAGTCCGCCGCCGGGCCGGTATTGCGAAAGCGCTTCCGGCAAGATGCTCAGACCGGCATAGCCGAAACCACCTTCAGCGCCCGGACGGCCGTCATGCAACTCATCGGGATGCAGGACGACGACGGCGCCGGGCTGCGAGCGCCGCGTCGAGCCGCGATAGTCGAAATCCTGCACCCCGTATGTGGTGAGCGCGAAGACATAGCTGTCATGACGATGGGGCGCGAAGGCTGTCGCCACGATATTGGCGTGAAAACGCTGGTAGGGCAGGGAATTCGGGGTCTCTGGCACGACGGGTTCGCCTCTTGGGTTCACCCGTTTGATGCGGCCCGATCCGCTATTGGATGCGGGCGGGCTGTTATTGACCTTGGCGCCCGGTCAGACTGCAAGGCCGGACGTGGCCTGATAGGCCTGGTTTGCCCGTTGCGATGTCCCGGCCCCGTCAGCCGTGCCTCCCAGCGCGTCGCGGATGCGTTGCTGGATTTCCATCTCGATGCGCTCGCGCTCTTCCTCGGGCAGAGTGGCCAGGGAGTCCTCGCTCAAGCCTTCCTGCTCGAGATATTGCGCCCGGATGCGTTCTGCCGGCGTCATATTGGCCCAGCGCAGGAACTCGGCCACGGCGCCGGATTCCTCGGTCGACAAGGCCTTGGAAGCGGGTTCCGCTGGCGATGGTCCCGTCCGTGCGGCGCTTTGGGCCTCGGTCTCGGCGGCCCGATACTGGCTCGCAGCCGTCGTGGAAGTCCGGACCTCTTCGGGCGGGGCAGTTTCGGGGCGGGAGGAAGCGGTGAGAAACGGGTTCACAGCCGTCGGGCCGATACCGGAAACACTCATTGTCTGACGCCTTGTTACAAACTCACAGCGAGGAGATTGCAACCCGGATGCCAGCTCAACACGCTGAGATCGCCTGCTATTTCGTGATGTGCAGGGCCGGAGGCAAGGCGTGACTTGCCGGGGGCTCAACCTTGCCGGGCAGAAAATTCCCGGCCTGACCGGCTCACGGCCATTTCGCCTCAGGTGGCATGGACGACAGGATGGACTTCACATTGCCGCCCGTCTCCAGGCCGAACTTGGTCCCGCGGTCGTGCAGCAGGTTGAACTCGGCATAGCGGCCGCGGCGGATCAGCTGTTCTTCACGATCCTCGGCCGTCCAGCTCTCGCCCATGCGGCGGCGGACGATTTTCGGATAGATGTCGAGGAAGGCGAGGCCGACATCGCGGGTGAAGGAAAAGTCGGCATCCCAGTCACCGCTATTGTGACGGTCGTAGAAGATTCCACCAATGCCGCGCGGCTCGTCGCGGTGGGGCAGGTAGAAATACTCGTCACACCACTTCTTGAAGCGGGCATGGAAGTCATCGCCGTGCTCGTCGCAGGCAGCCTTGCAGGCGGCGTGAAAGTCGATGGCGTCGGGATTTTTCTGGTTGCGGTCGCGGTCGAGCACGGGAGTGAGGTCCATGCCGCCGCCAAACCACCACTGGGTCGTGGTGATGAAGCGGGTATTCATGTGCACGGCAGGCACATGGGGCGACCACATATGGGCGATCAGCGAGATCCCGGTGGCGAAAAAGCGCGGATCCTCGGCGGCACCGGGGATCTGCTGGCGGAAGGCTTCGGAGAACTCGCCCTTTACCGCCGAGACATGCACGCCGACCTTCTCGAACAGGCGGCCACGCATGATCGCCATCGTCCCGCCGCCCTCGTCGGACGACCCGTCGCCGCGTGTCCAGGCCTCGCGCTCGAAGTTGCCGGCTTCGCCCGGATAGAGCGCTTCGGGGGCTTCGCGTTCCAGGCGTTCAAATTCGGCGCAGATCCGGTCGCGCAGGTCTTCAAACCAGCATGTCGCGGATTCGCGCTGAATGTCGGTGGCGGCTGAGGCAGGGGTGTGTGTCATGGCGCGATGTTTAGCGGAGTGAGTGGGGAGGGCAAGACGGGAGGCCTGCACACGGTGCCCCATCCGATGGCGCCCCACCGTTGTCATCCCTGATGGACGCCCCGCGGAGGCGGGGCGCAAGTCAGGGACCTATGTGATTGCAACCTGTTAGGTCCCCGCCATCCGTCCGGCCTTCGCCGGACATACTGCGGGGATGACAAATTGAGACCGATCACCCCAACTGCCGCGACGCCTCGGCCAGGGCGATTCCCGCCGAGACCGTCACGTTGAGGGAGCGCATGCCGTCGCGAATCGGAATCTTGACGCGACATGTCGCCGCGTCGTGGACATCGTCGGGAACACCGGCGCTTTCGCGGCCGAAGAGCAGGCGATCATCGGGTCTGAATGAAAAATCCCACAGCTTTCCTGCACCCTTGGTGGTGAACAGGACGAGGCGTCCGGCAGAGGCTTCTGCACTTGCCTGGTAGGCCCTCCACGAGGCGTGGCGGAGCGGTGAAATGGCCGCCTGATAGTCCATTGCCGCACGCCGGATTCCCTTGTCTGTCAGGGGAAAGGCGCAGGGTTCGATAATGTCGAGTTCCGCCCCGAAACAGGCAGCGACCCGCATCGCTGCCCCCAGGTTTTGCGGAATATCCGGTTGAAAAAATACGATCCGCATTCTAAGCCGCGCTGAGACTGGACCCAACTGTCTGCATGCGGCATTGCGCCACCTACTGGTCAGTGCGTCCGGGAGTAGTTTATACCGCGTCAAACCCCGCGCATGCGGGTACGTCAAGTGAGACGTGGTTTTTCTGGGGCAGGGCCCGCATCCCGCGGTCCCGATTAGATAAGAGAAGAGGTCGGCTCGTGACGGAAGAGAACGGCGCGCCCGGTGCAGACGGACAAGAACCGTCCCGCCGCGACTTCATCTATATCGCTGCTGGCGGTGTGGCCGCTGTTGGCGGCGGTCTCGTGGCCTGGCCATTCATCGACCAGATGAACCCCGCAGCGGATACGCTGGCGCTGGGGTCCATCCGCGTTGATGTGTCTGTGGTCCCGGTGGGATCGGAAATCACCGTCATGTGGCGCGGTGGTCCGGTCTTCATCCGTCACCGCACGGAAGAAGAGATTGCCGAGGCCCGTGCGGTCGAGCTTGATGCTCTGCCGGACGAAGATGCCCGCAATGACAATCTTCCCGCCGGTGTGCCGGGTACCGACGCCAACCGCGTCCTGCGTCCCGAATTCCTGATCGTGAAGGGCAATTGCACCCATCTGGGCTGTGTGCCGCTGGGTCTGGCTGCCAATACCGGCGACTATGACGGCTGGTACTGCCCTTGCCACGGTTCGCACTACGACACCTCGGCGCGTATCCGCCGCGGCCCGGCACCGGAGAATCTCCCGGTTCCGGACTACTACTTCGAGACTGAAACGACCGTGAAAATCGGTCTTTCGCCTGACGAAGCGAATAACTCCGGGTGGGCTGTATCATGAGCGGACCTTCGACCTACAAGCCGGGTACGGCCATCGAGAAATGGCTCGATGACCGCCTCCCGATCATCCGCCTCGGCTATGACAGCTTCGTCGACTTCCCGACGCCGCGGAATTTGAACTACTGGTGGACGTTCGGCGGTATCCTCGCCATCTTCCTGATGATCCAGATCGTCTCCGGCATCGTGCTGGCCATGCACTATGTGGCGCACGAGGACTTTGCCTTCGAGAGCGTCCAGCGGATCACCCGCGACGTGCCGTTCGGCTGGCTGATCCAGTCGATGCACGCCAATGGCGCCAGCTTCTTCTTCATCGCCGTCTACCTGCACATGTTCCGGGGCCTGTATTACGGTTCCTACAAGGCGCCGCGCGAGATCCTGTGGATCCTCGGTGTCGTGATCTACCTACTGATGATGGCCACCGGCTTCATGGGCTATGTGCTGCCCTGGGGTCAGATGTCCTATTGGGGCGCGATGGTGATCACCAATCTGATCGGCGCACTGCCCTTCGTTGGTGAAGCGATCCGTGAGTGGTTGTGGGGCGGCTTCTCGGTCGGCCAGGCAACGCTCAACCGCTTCTTCTCCCTGCACTACCTGCTGCCTTTCGTGATCGCCGCCGTTGTCGGTCTTCACATCTGGGCGCTGCATGTGCCGGGCAATGGCAATCCGGTTGGTCTCGAGGCTCGCAAGGGCAAGGACAACAAGAAGGACACGCTGCCCTTCCACCCGTACTACACGGTGAAGGACGGCTTCGCGATCGTCGTCTATCTGATGATCTTCGCCACCTTCGTCTTCTACCTGCCGAACGTGCTGGGCCATGCCGACAACTACATCCCGGCCGACCCGCTGGTGACGCCGGCGCATATCGTTCCGGAATGGTATTACCTGCCTTTCTACGCGATCCTGCGGGCTGTCACTTTCGACATCGGTCCGATCGACGCCAAGCTGGGCGGCGTGCTGGCCATGTTCGGCGCCATCGGCATCCTGTTCGTCCTGCCGTGGCTGGACACCTCCAAGGTGCGCTCGATGCGCTACCGTCCGCTGACGCGCTGGTTCTTCATCTTCTTCGTCATCGTGGCCCTGCTGCTGGGCTGGTGCGGTGTGAAGAACCCGGACGATTTCGTGCTTGGTATCGAAGGGTTCAAATTCGTCTACCTGGCGCAATTCCTGACCGCGTATTACTTCGCCTATTTCATCGTCATCCTGCCGTTGATGGGCATCATCGAAAAACCCAAGGAGCGTCCGGCCTCGATCGAAGCCGCGGTTCTTGGAACGGACAAGGCCTGAGGGGAGCGACGATCATGAAGATGACCCGCATTTTCGCCGCCGCCATCGCGGCCCTGGGCTTCGCCGGCTCCGCTGCCGCCTTCGAGGGCGACCAGCACGCGCCGCACGAGCACCACTGGCATCATGACGGCCCGTTCGGCACCTATGACACCAGCGCCGTTCAGCGTGGCTACCAGATCTACCAGGAAGTCTGCGCCTCCTGTCACTCGATGGACCTGATGCGTTTCCGCAATCTGGCCCAGCAGGGCGGACCGTTCGCCTCGGACATGTTCCCGAACCCGAACGACAACCCGATCGTGATGCAGATCGCGGCCAGCTATACGCGTGTCTGGGACCAGGACGAGGTCAATGATGATGGCGATCCGGTCGAACGCGCCGGCCTGCCATCGGATGCCTTCCCGGCACCCTTCGCCAACCAGCAGATGGCCCGGGCTTCCAATGGCGGCGCCTACCCGCCGGACCTGTCGCTGATCGTCAAGGCCCGCACCGGCGGCGAGAACTACATCTACTCGCTGCTAACCGGCTATGAAGACGCGCCGGAAGACAGCCATCTGGCGGCCGGCCAGTACTACAACCCGTACTTCGCCGGTGGCGCCATCGCCATGGCACCGCCTCTGGCCGAGGGCATTATCGAATATGCCGACGGCACCGAAGCGACGGTCGAGCAGATGGCGGAGGATGTAACCACCTTCCTCAGCTGGGCCGGTGATCCGCACATGGAAGCGCGCAAGCAGATGGGCGCCATGGTGCTCATCTTCCTGCTGATCTTCGCCATCCTGGTCTACCTGGCCTACCGCCAGGTCTGGGCCGATGTGAAGCACTAGGCTTTTCGGCCAGATATGTGATTGAAGAGGGCCGCGGACCATGTTCGTGGCCCTTTTTCCTGGGAGTTCCACATGACCAGCTGGACACTCGGCATCATCGGCGGCTCAGGCCTCTACGCGCTGGATGGCCTCACGGATGTTCGCACCGAGACCGTTGAAACACCCTGGGGGGCGCCGTCGGCGTCATTGACCCGCGGGCGGCTGAACGGGATCGAGCTGGTCTTCCTGCCGCGCCATGGTGCCGGTCATGCCATCCCGCCATCGGACATTCCCTTCCGCGCCAATATCGCTGCGCTCAAACGGGCCGGCTGCACCGATATCCTCTCCATCTCGGCCTGCGGCTCGCTGCGGGAAGACCTGCCGCCGGGACATTTCGTGATGGTCGACCAGTATGTCGATCGCACGGTCGGGCGGGAGCGCTCCTTTTTCGGCACGGGTTGTGTGGCCCATGTGCCGCTGGCTCAGCCTGTCTGTTCGCGGCTCGCTGCCCTGGCCGCCGATGCCGCTGAGGCCGAGGGCCTGCCGGTGAGGCGTGGCGGCACCTATCTGGCGATGGAGGGGCCGCAATTCTCCACCCGCGCCGAGAGCGAGCTTTATCGGCAATGGGGCATGGATGTGATCGGCATGACCAACATGCCCGAGGCCCGGCTCGCTCGTGAGGCCGAGCTGCCCTATGCCTCGGTCGCCATGGTCACCGATTATGACTGCTGGCGCGACGAGGGCGAAAGTGTGGATGTGGCCGGCGTCCTGGCGGTCATGCAGTCGAACACCAAGGGCGCCAGACGCCTGCTCGACCGGTTGACCGCACGCCTCTCTGACCGACCCAGGAGCGCTTCGCCCGATGGTATAGAGACCTGTCTCGACACGGCCATCATCACCCCGCCCGGCGCGCGGGATCCGGCGATGGTCGAGCGACTGCGCAGCATCGCCGCGCGGGTGCTCTGAGCCTTGCGATCGGCGGACATCACCCGGTTTTGACTGGACGCCGGAAGGGGCGGGTGGTGTGATGATGTCATGATCGCTTCTGTCCTCCGCCTGATCGCCATTGTTCTGACCGCCTTGCCGGCGGTGTTGCTGTCCGGCCCGAGCGGCGCGGCTGACCGTATGAGCTTCATGCCGCTCGATACGGACAGTTTCGACGACAGTCGCAACGGTGTTGTCCGGCTGATGTGTGTCGATGGCGGCAATGGTCATTCCTATCTCAGCCGGGCCGTCCTCCTCGATGTGACAGGCCCGGACGCGTCGCATGACGTTCTGCTGGCCGCCCGGCATGGTGTGGTCGGGTCGACCGGGCAGCGCGATTGCCAGGTCTATGGCCAGGATGCGGAAACCGGCCAGATCATCGACATGGTGATCGCGCCGCAGGACCCGCTGGAAGGCAATGAATTCAGTGAGGACTGGGCCATTTTGCGGACCGCCGGTCGCCTGCCAGCCGACATCGCCCGCCTGCAGGCTGCGGGGGCCGGCTCGAGCGATGAGGGGCGGCTGACCATGGTCAACCGGGTCACCGACAATCGCGCCTGCCATGTCGAAGACATTGCCGACTGGGACGATGCCCGCCTGATCGTGCATGACTGTCCGGCCCGTCCCGGCCTGTCCGGGTCTCCGATGGTGACCCTGATCAAGGGCGTGCCGCATGTGGTCGGCCTGCATGTCGGCCAATACATCATCCTGCAGGATGATGGCCGGCGACTGGGCGTGGCGCGGCGCCTGTCGGACGACTTTCTTGCCACGCTGGTCGCCTATATCGAGCCGGACAAGACCCCTGGCGCAGTACCCTGAAGCCTGCCCCCTTTCCCCGCCCGCAGGCCTCGTCCATAAAAGGCCGGTAACGGGGAGTGGACATGTTTTTGATTGCCGGACTATTCGTCGCCGCGCTCGGCGCCCAACCGCTTGAGCTGCCAACCCCACGCCCCGCCGTCGAGTGCGCCGAACACCTGACCGATTGGGGGGCGCGCCGCAATTGCCTGCGCCGCTTGCTCGATACCGCCGAGGATGCGCTCGACGATGCCGCCGATGCCGCCCGCGAGGAGGCCGATGAGGTCGATGCCGATTCGGCCGGTCGCTTCGGTGCCCGCGCTGCCTTTGACACGGCCCAGTCGGCCTGGCTCACCTATCGCGATGCCGAGTGCACGCGCCGGGCTGCGACCATGTTCCTGTCGGCCGACTCGCGTGAGGAAATCACCCTCGACTGCCAGATCAGCCTGACCCGGTCGCGGGCGCACGAGCTGGCGGAGCTCTAGCTTCATGACGCCGATCCTCCATATCGGCAATCGCCGCTTCTCGAGTTGGTCGCTGCGGGCCTGGCTGGTGCTGACCAAGGCCGGGATCACTTTCGACGACAGGCTGGTCCCGCTGAACAACACCGACACCCGCAAAGCCCTGTCGGCGATCTCGCCCGGCGGGACGGTCCCGGCGCTTCACATCGAAAATGCCGTGATCTGGGATTCGCTGTCGATCAGTGAATGGGCGGCCGAGCATGTGCCCGGCCTGTGGCCGTCACATGAGGGCAAGCGGGGCCGTGCACGGTCTGCCGTGTCGATGATGCATGCCGGCTTCCTGGCCATTCGCGAAAACTGCCCGATGGATCTGGGTCGTGCGCCGTCGCCGATCGAACTGCGTGATGAGACCCGAACCGAGATCGCCGCCATGCAGGCGCTGTGGCATGACGTCAAAAGCGTCGACGGACCGTGGCTGTTCGGGGAGTGGTCGATTGCTGACGCCTTCTTCACGCCGGTTGCTGCCCGCTTCCAGGCCTATGACATTGCCCTGCATGCCGGGGCGCAGGCCTATTGCGACACGCTGCTGGCCGATGAAGACTATCTGCTGTGGCACCATGCCGCCCAGGCCGAGACATTCCCGAATCCGTACGAAAACACCCTCTGACCCGATATCGAGGCGAGACCGATGGACCTGAAATCCGCCATTCGCACCATTCCGGACTATCCCGAGCCGGGTATCCAGTTCCGGGATGTGACAACCCTGATCGGCGATGCCCGTGCCTTCCGCGTGGCCATTGACCGCATGGTCCAGCCCTGGGCCGGGGCCAAGATCGACAAGGTCGCCGGGACCGAGGCGCGCGGCTTCATCCTGGGCGGCGCGGTCGCCCACCAGCTCTCGGTCGGCTTCGTCCCGGTCCGCAAGCGTGGCAAGCTGCCATTCCGGACCCTGCGTGAGGATTATGAGCTGGAATACGGGCAGGACACGATCGAGATCCATGTCGACGCCATCGCCGAAGGCGACCGGGTGTTGCTGGTCGACGATCTGATCGCCACTGGCGGCACCGCTGAAGCCTCGATCAAACTCCTCCAGCGCGCCGGCGCCACCGTCGTCGGCGCCACCTTCATCATCGACCTGCCCGAACTGGGCGGCGCCAAGCGCATCGAAGCGCTGGGCGTTCCGGTGTCGAGCCTCGTGGCGTATGAGGGGGCTTAAGGCGTCGGTCCAGCGTGAAAGGTACCAACCATGTTCATAGGCCATTACGGACCGGCACTTGCCGGCAAGAGCATCGCCAGGGCGGTGCCGCTCTGGGCCTTCTTTCTGGCGGTGCAGTTTGTCGATGTGCTCTGGGGCATCTTTGTTGCCAACGGGATTGAGCATGTCCGCATTGTGCCGGGTTTCACCGACGCCAATCCGCTCGACCTCTATGACATGCCGATCACCCACTCCCTGCCCGGCGCGCTGGGCTGGTCGGTGCTGGCAGGCCTGGTCTGGGCGCTGGTATCACCGAAACAGAAACGGATCGGTGGCATCGCCATCGCGCTGGCGGTGTTCTCGCACTGGATCCTGGATCTGATCGTCCATGTCCCAGACCTCGAGCTTTGGCCCGGCGGCATGCGGGTCGGGTTCGGCTTGTGGAACAACTATCCCGTCGCCCTCGCGGTCGAATTCGGGGTCCTGCTGGCCGGTTTCGCGCTCTATCTTCGGGTGACCGAAGCGAAGGGGCTGATCGGCCGGATCTGGCCCTGGGTCTTCATGGCCCTGCTGGCGCTGGCGGAATACGCCAACCACACAGCGCCGGTTCCCGATGATTTCACGACCGCCGGATATATGGGCACCATCACCTTCCTGATCATCGCCGCGCTGGCAGCGATCTGTGACCTGACCCGGCGGACGCGCTGACCAATTGCGAACATGACAGGCCCCGGAGATGAAAAAGGCCCGGTCAATGAGACCGGGCCTTGTCCGTGGCAGGAGCGCTTGATCAGTCGGTGATCAGCGCCCGCACATCATCGGTCATCGTCAGCAGCGAAGGCTGGTGGATGTACATCATGTGGCCGGCTTCATAATAGCGGAAGTGGACACGATCCTGGTCGAAACCGGGCTGGTTGAACATCAGTTCGGCCGCGAAAAACGGCGTCGCCAGGTCGTAATATCCCTGCTGGACCAGCACTTCGAGATCGGAGTTCTGGCGCAGTGCGCGGGCGATCCACGGCGCGACATTGATGTAGTTGTTGTTGCCGGAACGGCCGGCATCCCAATTCCAGCCACGCACACCGCCAATGGTCGAGTAATACTCGGTCAGGTCGACGCCGAGTGTGCGGCCGAAATAGTCGAGCATGGAGGCGGTGAAGCTGCCATCAATGCCGTAGAAGCTGGGATCGGTTTCCGGACGTTCGCCGACACCATCGACCTCGACGCCGGTATAGCGGCTGTCCAGGCGCCCGACCGACAGGCCTTCATCGCGGCGCAGTTCGCGCTGGAAACGCTGCAGGGAGACGCGCATATTGGCGCGATCGAGGAAGCTTTCCGACAGGCCGGTGAAGTCCGACAGGCGGGCGATCACCTCGGCTTCACGCGCCGGGTCGAGGGAGACACCGCGCAGCAGGGCCGGCATGTAGTCCTCGATGGCGAATTCGCGGGCATCGGCGAGGAAGGCTTCGATATCGCCGCCCCAGGCCGAGCGGTCGACCTTGCCGTGATACCAGGCGGTGGCCGCATAGCCCGGCATCAGGCCGACATAGCCGACATCATTGCCGTCGGACGTGTCGTCAAAGCGGAAATCCAGCACGGTCGAGATCAGGGCGACACCATTGATCGAGACGTCCGTATAGCTGCCCTCCAACTGGTTCAGCAGCGAGCCGATGCGCAGCGTGCCATAGCTCTCGCCCAAGAGGTATTTCGGCGAATTCCAGCGCTGGTTTTCCGACAGCCAGATACGGATGAACTGGGCCAGGCTCTCGCCATCCTCATTGACGCCCCAAAAATCGCTGCCTTCGCTTTCGCCCAGTGCCCGGGACCAACCGGTACCGACCGGGTCGACAAAGACAAGGTCGGCGACGTCGAGGATCGAGTAGGCGTTCTCGACCACGTCAAACGGCGCAGCCCCGTCATCCATCGCGTCGGGCAGGACCAGACGTTGCGGGCCGAACACGCCCATGTGCAGCCACAGGCTGGCGGAACCGGGGCCGCCATTGAACACGAAGGCAACCGGCCGGGTGCGCGGATCGCTGGTGCCGTCGGCGACATAGCTGGTCGCGAAGATTGCGGCGGTCGGATTGCCGTCCTCGTCGCGCAGGAAGGTCTCGCCGGCGGTGGCGGTATAGCGGATGCGTTCGTCACCGACGGTGACTTGGCCGCGGCTCTCCCAGACACGCGGTTCCGGCGTATCGTCGGCCTCTTGCGCCGCGGCCGGAAGGGCGAGGGTAGCGACCGCGAGTGCGGCCGTGAGTAGACGGATCATGAAGGATCTCCCCGTTTGCGTTTGCCGGGAAGACTAGGGCGCATCCGGCGCCGGGCAAAGGCCGCATGACGTCCGGTTTTGCAACCAGGCCGGTCGACGTATCAGCGAGGGCGCTTTTTCTCGACCAGCAGTGTCTTCGGCCGACGCTCGCGAGCGGTCTTGAACAGCTGGAAGCTCTGATTGACGAAATTGGTGACATCGGTGAGCGAGCGCATGAAGCTGACCAGCTCCTCGGTCTTCTCCGCCTCGACCAGGCGCAGCGGGGCAGCCGGGTCGCCGCCCTCAAAGCGCACATAGAAGAGCGGTTCGCCGCGCTTGAGTATCAGGTCCTTCGTGGTGTCATGCCATTCAAAGGCCCACATGTGGGCGCGCGGCCAGATGTCGGCGGGGAAACGTCCGCACATCATCACGCCGGGCCGCTGGCTGGCTTCATAGTGCAGGAAGGGCGGGAACTGGTTCACATAGAGCGGGTCATCCGACACGAAGACGTAAGGCGTCACCAATTGCAGCATCGGACGGGCCGGATGGCGCCATTCATTCTGCGGCGACATCATCAGGATCTGCTGCAGGCCTGCCGGTCGGGTCGAGGCTTGCGGCCCCTCGATATTGGTCAGCTGCAGCTGGCCCTGCGCGTTCTTGACCATGCGCAAGTGCAGGTCGATCGGGCAGGGGATGGCATAGTGGCGCCGGTCAAACTCGATCGCGGCCGGGCAGGACACCGCCGATTTCGACGTGGTCGGCTTGTCGTGATCGAAGGAGACCGGCTTGGGGGCATCCCAGATCAGGCTCGACTTCTCGTCCTTGAGAAACCAGCCCGCCTTCATCACCCGGCGCTCGCCATGCGCGGCCTCATCCTGCATCCGGCGATAGAGTTTCACGAACATGGTGCGATGTCCCTTAATACTGTCCTGAGCCCCGCGAAAGCTAGGACAAGCCTGCCTCGGAGGCGAGGGCGGTTTTGCAGGTGGTGGCGTCCGGCGCCGCGCCGCGCTATAGCGCCGCCATGAATTATCGCCACGCGTTTCACGCCGGAAACTTCGCCGATGTGCTCAAGCACTCGGTGCTCGCCCTGTGCCTTGAACATCTCAACGCCAAGCCGAAGCCCTATCGGGTGATCGACACCCATGCCGGGATCGGTGGCTATGATCTCGCCTCGTCCGAAGCCGAGCGCTCGCCGGAGTGGAAGGACGGGATCGGTCGCCTGATCGATGCTGACTTGCCCGAACCGGTGCAGGCCATGCTCGGCCCGTGGCTCGACATTGTCCGCGCCATGAACCCGGATGGTATCAAGGCCTATCCCGGCTCGCCGGAGATCGCGGCCCGACTGACCCGCGAGGATGACCGGCTGCATCTGTGCGAATTGCACGAGGCGGACAGTGTCACGCTGGACAATCGCTATCGCCGCGACGCCCGCATCAAGGTCGAGCGCCGGGATGGCTACAAGGCGCTGAAAAGCCTTGTCCCGCCCAAGGAGAAGCGCGGCCTGGTGCTGATCGATCCGCCCTTCGAGGACCGCGACGAGCTGGCCCATATGGCCGAAGCCGTGATGGGCGCGCTGGCGAAATGGCCGACCGGTACCTTCGTTTTCTGGCGCTCCCTGAAAAACCTCTGGGCCGCCGACCGTTTCGACAATGGTCTGGCCGAATGGTTGATCTCGGAGAAGGATTTCGAGTCGGAGAAAATCCTGCGTGCCGATCTGTGGATTCGCGATTTGGCGTCCGAAGGCAAACTGGCCGGCGCCGGCGTCGTCATCATCAATCCGCCCTTTACCCTGGAGGACAAGCTGGTCAGCGCCATGCCATGGCTGGCGGAAACCCTGGCCCAGGGCGATGGCTATGGCTGGCGGGTGGATGGCGGCCTGACGGAAGATGATCTGGACGAGGATGAGGGGTAGGGGCGCCTAGTCGCTCACGCCACGTGTTGTCATCCCAGCCGGATGTCCGGCGAAGGCCGGACGCAGGGCGGGAGCTAACTGCATGCAACCACATAGGTCCCTGACTTTCGCCCGGCCTGCGCCGGGCGTTCATCAGGGATGACGACGGGTGGCGCTGGAGACCTTGGTGATCTTTGCATCGCACCTGATCCCCTCGCGCATGGGTTGAATTTCCCTGCCAAATCCCCACCTTTGGCGCTCGCGCGGGGCAGAGCGCCTGACACTCGCTGAAGGCAGACCATCCATGACCCATGAAACGCCGTCAGGCGCCGCCGAGGCGGCTGTTCTGTCGATTGACGGGCTCTCCAAGACCTATGCCGGTGGGTTCACCGCGCTGAAATCGGTCAGTCTGGACATCCGCAAGGGTGAAATCTTCGCCCTGCTGGGACCCAACGGGGCCGGCAAGACGACACTGATCGGGATTGTCTGCGGTCTGGTCAATGCCACAGCCGGTCGGGTCGAGGTGTTCGGTCATGACATTGATGGCGACTACCGCAAGACCCGCGCGCGTATCGGTCTGGTGCCGCAGGAAATGTCGATCGACATGTTCACCAAGGTCAAGGATGCCGTCGCCTATTCGCGCGGCCTGTTCGGCAAGCCGGCCGATCCTGGCTATATCGAGCAGGTGCTCAGGGACCTGTCGCTGTGGGACAAGCGGGACACCCAGATGCGGGCCCTGTCCGGCGGCATGAAACGGCGGGTGATGATCGCCAAGGCCTTGTCGCACGACCCTGACATCCTCTTCCTCGACGAGCCGACCGCCGGGGTCGATGTCGAGTTGCGCCAGGGCATGTGGCAGGTGGTCGAAAAGCTGCGCCAGCGCGGCAAGACCATCATCCTCACCACCCACTACATCCAGGAAGCCGAGGAAATGGCCGACCGGGTCGGGGTGATCCGCCGGGGCGAGATCGTTCTGGTCGAGGAGACCGCCAAGCTGATGGCCAAGCTGGGCCGCAAACAGCTGATCCTGCAGCTGGCCGAGCCGCTCACAGCCCTGCCACCGGAGCTTACCGTCGAAGGTCTGTCGCTCACGCCGGCGGGTGATGCCCTGCATTTCGACTATGACACCCGGGCCGACCGGTCCGGCATTACCACCCTGCTGGCCAGCCTCAATGCGGCCGGTGTGTCGGTTCGCGATCTGGAAACGCGGCAGAGCTCGCTGGAAGAAATCTTTGTCGACCTGGTCGGAGGTGCATCATGAACTGGCGCGGCGCTGTAACGATCTACCAGGCCGAAATGGCTCGCACCGGACGCACGCTGATGCAGTCCGTGCTGGCGCCGGTCATCTCTACCTCGCTCTATTTCGTCGTCTTCGGCGCGGCCATCGGTTCGCGCATGGAATCAATCGATGGCATCGGCTATGGCGCTTTCATCGTGCCCGGCCTGGTGATGATGATGATCCTGATGCAGTCGGTCTCCAACGCCGCCATCGGCATCTATTTTCCCAAGTTCAATGGCACCGTTTACGAGCTGCTCTCCGCCCCGATCTCGGCGCTGGAAGTGGTGATCGGCTTTGTTGGCGCGGCGGCGACCAAATCCCTGATCCTGGGCGCGTTGGTCATGGTCACGGCGGCCTTCTTCGTGCCGATGGAGATCCAGCACCCGCTGGCCATGCTCGCCTTCCTGATCATGACGTCGGTGACCTTCTCCCTGTTCGGTTTCATCATCGGCATATGGGCCGACAATTTCGAACAGTTGAACATCGTGCCGATGCTGATCGTGACGCCGCTGACCTTCCTCGGGGGCAGCTTCTACTCGATCTCGGTGCTGCCGCCATTCTGGCAGACCGTCACCCTGTTCAACCCGGTCGTCTACCTGATCTCCGGCTTCCGCTGGAGCTTTTATGGCGTGTCGGACGTCGATATCGGCATATCACTGGCCGCCATCGCTGGATTCTTTGGGGTTTGCGTCGCGATTGTCTGGTGGATGTTCAGGACCGGCTATCGCCTCAAGACCTAAGGACGTTCCCGTGACCCACCGCTATGCCATTTTCGACGTCTTCACCGATCAGGCCCTGGCCGGAAATCCGCTGGCAGTGGTCTACGGGGCGGATGATCTGGACGATGTCGCCATGCAGGCCATCGCCGCCGAGTTCAACCTGTCCGAGACGGTCTTCATCACCGAGCCGCGCGGCCGCGATGCCGATTATGGCCTGCGCATTTTCACACCGCGCGAGGAGCTGCCCTTCGCCGGTCATCCGACGATTGGCGCGACGGTCGCCCTGACCCTGGCCAGCGGTGCCGGTGAAGGCCAGCGCAAACGCTTCGTGCTGGAGGAGACGGTCGGCGACGTCACCGCGGATGGCCGGGTCAATGGACCGCGACATGGCTCGGCCCGCTTCTTTGCGCCGAAGCTTCCCGAACAGGTCGGTGAGCTGCCTGACTATGCCGCCATCGCGGCAGCGCTGGGGCTGCAGACCGGAGATTTGCTGGATACGCCGATCAGCGGCGGCATCTGGTCAGCCGGTGTGCCCTTCGCCGTCGTACCGGTCCGCGACCCGGCCCGGCTGTCGGCCATCAAGCTGGATCTGGCCGCCTTTGAGGACGTGTTTGGGGGTGAGGCGCCGGTCTGCGCGCTGATCGTCGCCAAGGCGACGCTGACCGAGCACACGACCGATTGGCGCGCCCGCATGTTCGGTCCGCATCTGGGTATCACAGAAGACCCGGCCACCGGCGGCGCGGCAGCGGCCTTTGCCGGCTTGCTCAGCGAACAGGCCGGGCTGGGTGAGGGCGAGCATGGGGTGGATATCTATCAGGGTGTCGAGATGGGCCGGCCCAGCCTGATCCGGCTCCGCCTGAAGCATGAGAACGGCAAGCTGACCGACCTCATGCTGGGCGGTGATGCGGTCAAGATCGCCGAGGGCGAGCTCTATTCGACGGATCTTGGCTAGCCCAGTGGCCGTGCCGTGAAGACGTCGTCACGGGCGACGCGCGGCAGGATCACGCGGATGAAGTGCGTCGAATAGCGACGCAGGAAGCGCTTGCCCTTTTCCTCATCGCCGGTCTCCAGCGCCCGCAGTCGGATGAGGGCGCTGTGCTCCTTGCCATCAAGGTCGAAATAGCCGATCCGCTTGCCCGGCGAGGCTGCTGTGATGCCGGCGGCCAGAGACGCCTCATAGCTGGGCGGTATGCGGTCACGCAGGAAATTGGCCAGAAGCTCGCGGCGGTCCACATGCAAAGAGAGCCGGTTCTTGTGGCAGGTGTTCTCGTGGGCGTCCTGGATCAGCGAGAGCTGGGCGTCGATCTCGATCTGGGTGACGCTGTGACCGGCGTGGAACTGGGTCTCTTTTGTCTTCTTCGGAGCTGTCAGCCAGATCGAGAAATCATCGACCGGCAGGCCGGTATGATCCACCGCCTCGACGACAATCTGGTAGAATTCCCGGAACCGGCTACCGTCGGCGCTGGCGCGCCCGAACACACGTTCGCGCAGGGCATCGGCCTCATCGCCCTCCTGGGCCAGCTTGCGGGTTTCCAGACAGATGTCGGCCCAGTCGCTGGCGACATTGCGGTAGGCGGCAGCGGTCTTGGTGGACAGGGCTTGCAGGATGAGGTCTTCGAGGCGCCCCGCAATGTCAGGGTCCTTGGAGGCGCTCTCCTTGGCGACCGGTTTGAGAATGCTCAGATGGCTGCGATCGGGAATGACCGCAAAGGGCGTGTTGTCGGGGCCGCGCCGTGTCCAGGCGGTGAATTCCGGTTCCAGGATCGAGCCCTTGGTGAAGTCGACTGTGACACCGCGCGGATCGATATTGGCCGTGGCGATGCGGACCGTGCCGTCCCAGGCCTTTTCCCCCAATATCCCGGTTCCGAAGATGGGGTCGGCGCCGACGATCACGAAGGGGCGAGTGCCGCCGTCGGAATATGGGCTGTCGGTCGAGCCATCGACACTCAACCGGTCACGCAGGGTCAGGTCTTCCTGGAATTGCGAGGCCAGTTCCAGCGCGTTGAGGAAATTGGTGCCGGTCTGGAAGCCATTGGTGAAACCCTTGGTCAGGCGGCCCAGTGTCGATTTGCCGATGGTTGCGAGAGGTGAGCCGAAATTGGCCGGGGCCAGCATCAGGAAATTGACCACCGGGGCACCGCCGCGCGGATAGAATTCGGCCATCCACCAGCGCGCGACGAGCGCTCCGGTCGAGTGCACGACGACATGGAATTTCGCCGGCAGGCTGCCCTCGGACTGCAGGTCGGCAATCACCGTGTGCAGGCGGCGGCCGGAGTCCTCGATGCGGACATCATCATCCATCGACGGATAGCCGCCCAGGTAGACGTCCCGGGTCTGATAGCCGTGCGCGGTCAGCAGCGTGCCGACCTTGGCCATCGACTTGTCGGTCGCGCTCCACCCATGGATCAACAGGACATGTTCGTTCATTGCAACCTCCGGGCTATGGCGCGGAGATTATCACCCAAAGCGGGAGTTTAACAGTATTCGTCTTCGGCGGCGTCCCACCAGGGGTGCCAGGGCGGCAGGTCGGTCGAGACTTTCATCGGGAAGTCGGGAGCGCGTTTTTCCAGGAAGGACATCACACCCTCCTTGGCGTCGTCTCCCATGCCGGCATGCAAAATGCCCAGGCTCTCGACCCGGTGCGCCTCCATCGGATGGGCCGCGCCCTGCATGCGCCAGGCCATGCGTCGCATCATGGCGACCGAGACCGGGGCGCAGCGTTCGGCAATCATGCGGGCCCGCTCACGCGCCTCGGCCATCAAATCCTCGGCCGGCACCACGCGGGCGACCAGCCCGGCCTCGAAGGCTTCAGCCGCCGAGAAGGTGCGCCCGGTCAGGCCCCAATCCATGGCAGTCGAGATACCGACGACGCGCGGCAGGAACCAGCTCGCACAGCCATCCCAGACAATGCCGCGCTTGGCGAAGGGATAGGCGAATTTGGCCTCCATCGAGGCGAGGCGGATATCCATCGGCAGGATCATCGTCGCGCCGATGCCGACGGCTGCACCATTGATGGCGCCGATGACCGGCTTCAGCGTGTTCCAGATGCGCAAATTGAGCAGGCCGCCCTTGTCGCGCCATTTCGGATCGGTCTCGTCAAACTCACCACTTTCCTGTGCCTGAGCGATCATGTTGAAGGTCTCGGCCCCGGTCGACAGGTCCGCTCCGGCGCAAAAGGCCGGGCTCTCGCCGGTGAAGATGATGGCTTTCACATCATCGTCGGCGTCGGCCAGATCGAGCGCGGCGATGATCTCGTCACCCATCTCATAGGTGAAGGCATTGAGCCGGTGCGGCCGGTTCAGCGTGATCGTCGCGACCTGGTCTTCGACGGCGTATTTGATGGTGTCGTACGGCAAGGCATATCCCTTCAGGCTTTGCGGCATGATGGGATGGAATGGGGAGGGGGGCCAGAGGGGATGTTTCGTCCCAGGAGGGGCCTTGCACACCCAACCTTTGTCATCCCCGCTGGACGTCCGGCGCAGGCCGGACGCAAGGCGGGGACCAACATGTTTCCAACATATAGGTCCCTGACTTTCGCCCTGCCTTCGCAGGGCGTCCATCAGGGATGACAAAGGTGGCGCGTGGACGAGCGTAGCGCTGCCCGTCCCCTAGTCCTCGCCGGTCTGGAACAGCTTGCCGCGCTCGGTCCAGAACACGATGGCCAGGGCGGTGCCGGCCATCAGGGCCTGGCTGACGATCAGCGGGGTGGCGGTGCCGTCATAGAGCTGGCCGACATAGGCGCCGATGGCTGCGCCAACAACGCCGGTAACGAAGCCATAGACCGCCGAGGCAGTCCCCGCGATGTGGCCGACCGGCTCGAGCGCCAGTGCCGAGAAATTCGCGGCGATCAGGCCGAGGAAGGCCATGGCGGCCGAGAGCAGGACCAGGAAGAGGATGAAGTTGTCGACCCCGGTCGCAAGCACCACGGCATGAATGGCCGAGATCACGGTGAAGGCGATCAGTGCCCCGTGCGACAGGCGTCGCTGGCCCAGCCGCATCACCAGCCGCGAATTGGCATAGCTGGACAGGCCGATCCCGCCGGCGATGGCGGCAAAGGCAAAGGGGAAGGCGTCGTCGGACAGGCCGAAATGGCCGACGAAGATCTGCTGGGAACTGCCCAGAAAGCCGTACAGCCCGCCGAAGAAGGGCGCGCCGGCCAGGGTATAGCCCAGCATCAGGCGATGGCTGAATGTCTCCCTGAACGCCGCCAGTAGCGGTTTGACGCGCAAGGGGACGCGAAATTGCGGGTGCAGGGTTTCCGGCAGGCGGACCTGCAACCAGACCATCAGGCCGAAGCTGAACAGAACCAGGAAGGCGAAGATCCAGCGCCAGGGAGCAAAGGTCAGGATTGCCTGCCCCAACATCGGGGCCAGGACCGGCACCGCCATGAAGGCGGTCATCACCATCGACATGATTTCGGCCATGCGCCGGCCCGATGTCAGGTCGCGCGCGATCGCCGTTGCGATCACCCGGCAGGCGGCAGCGGCGGCGCCCTGGAAGAAGCGGGCGACCAGCAGCATGTCGAAGGTCGGGGTCAGGGTGCAGACAAGACTGGTCAGGATGAAGAAGGCCAGCGCGCACTGGATGACGATCTTGCGGCCGAACCGGTCTGACAGCGGGCCGTAAAACAGCTGGGCAAAGCCGAAGCCGGACAGATAGACGCCGATCACGAATTGCTGGTCATTCTCCGAGCGCACGCCCAGATCACCGGCGATGTCGTCCAGCGCCGGCAACATCATGTCGATAGCCAGCGCGACGACCGCCGTCATGGCGACCAGCAGCGCAACGAGTTCCGTGATCGAGACCGGCATGGTTGTGCCGGTCGCGTTTTGGGGCTGGGTCATGAACGGCTCCGGAGATCTGGCATGGGTCCACGCCAAGTCGATCAGATGCGACCTGAGCGAGTAAAATTCAACCCCGAAGTTGAAACGGCTGTCAGGTGTTTTCGTACGGATCGTAGAAGAGATGGGCCTGGAAGCTGGCCGCGATCCGGTTGGCGCGCTCGAGGAAGACGGCCTTGGCCGCCGGTGTTGCACCGATCTCGTCAAGGGTCGCCGCGAACAGGCCCAGCCAACGCTCGAAATGCGCCGGCGAGATCTGCGATTTCAGCTTCACATGCGCTGGCATCGGCCTCCCGGCATAGCCGCCATCATGGAAGATAATCGCCGACCAGAAGGACTTCATCGTCGCCAGGTGCGGCCCCCACTCACCGGGAATGGCACGGGCGAAGACCGGACCCAGCATCTCGTCGGCGCGTATATGACCGTAGAAGGTCTCGACAAGGTCGGAGATGAGATCCTGCGTAATCCCCATCTCCGCCGCTTCGGTGCGGGCGGCCTGGCGGGCTTGTGTGACGCGGACTTGGATCGGTGAGGACATGGCGGGGATGTAGGACGGCTTGCGCCGACGCGCGATGTGACCGGTTGGCGCAGGTGGCCCGCAGGGCCGGAAGGGGTGAAACGCGTCAGCGTTCGTTCTCTGGCCGTAGGTCACCCACTCCGGCTCGCCGCTGCGCGCCGATCCACCTCGCCCATCAAGGGCGAGGACCTGTGAGACCTAAACGTTGAAGCGGAAGTGCAGCACATCGCCATCCTTGACGATGTAGTCCTTGCCCTCGGCGCGCATCTTGCCGGCTTCCTTGGCCGGGGCCTCGCCGCCGCAGGTGACATAGTCGTCAAAGGCGATGGTTTCGGCGCGGATGAAGCCCTTTTCGAAATCACCATGGATGACGCCGGCGGCTTGCGGCGCGGTCCAGCCTTCGCGGATCGTCCAGGCACGGGCTTCTTTCGGGCCGGCAGTGAAATAGGTCTGCAGGCCGAGCAGCGAGTAGCCGGTGTGGATAAGACGGTCGAGGCCGGGTTCTTCCAGGCCGATCGCTTCCATGTATTCGTCGCGCTCCTCGTTTTCCAGGAGGGCCAGCTCGCTCTCGATCTTGGCCGAGATGACGACGGCCTCGGCGCCTTCTTCCTCGGCCCGCTTCATCACGATCTCGGAATAGGCATTGCCGGTGCCGGCGCTGGCCTCATCGACATTGGCGATGAACAGGACCGGCTTGGTGGTCAGGAGCTGCAGGTTGCGCCAGGCCTTGCGGTCATCCTTGGGCACACCGGCAAAGCGGGCCGGCTTGCTGTCATTGAGCTGGGCCAGGGCAATGTCGATCAGGACGAGGGTGGCCTTGGCCTCCTTGTCGCCGGACTTGGCTTTCTTCTCGAGGCCGGACTTGCGCTTTTCCAGGCTTTCCAGATCGGCCAGCATCAGCTCGGTCTCGACGGTTTCGAGGTCGGCGAGCGGGTCGATCCTGTTGTTCACATGGGTGATGTCGTCATCGTCGAAACAGCGCAGCACATAGGCGATGGCGTCGGTCTCGCGGATGGTGGCGAGGAACTGGTTGCCCAGGCCTTCACCCTTTGATGCGCCCTCGACGAGGCCGGCAATGTCGACGAAATTCATCCGCGCCGGCAGGATTTCCTTGGATCCGGCGATCTCGGCCAGCTTGGCCAGGCGCGGTTCGGGCACGGCCACGTCACCGACATTCGGCTCGATCGTACAAAAGGGATAGTTCGCCGCCTGCGCCGCTGCTGTCTGGGTCAGGGCGTTGAACAGGGTGGACTTGCCGACATTCGGCAGGCCAACGATGCCGCATTTGAAACCCATGATGGATATCCCTTGTTGGTTCGAGCGCGCCTTATAAGAAGAATGCCGCGCGGGGTCGACCGTCGTGTCAGTGGGCCGGGGTCATCTTGTCATCCCTGTCGGATGTCCGGCGAAGGCCGGACGCAGGACAGGGACCCATGTGGTCGCTACCAGCTAGGTCCCTGACTTTCGCCCCGCCTTCGCGAGGCGTCCATCAGGGATGACAAATGTCGGGACTCTGGCTCAATCCTCCGGCGGACCCCGCTTCACCACCTCCGGCGCGGGCGCCTTGTGCGTCACGCGCGTCTGGAAGGCGTCGTAATCATCGGCCGCCAGCAGGTCGAGGCTGCCGGCGATGGCGTCCAGCAAGTCGATCAGCCAGTCTTCCTCAGCCTTGGCGAAGTCGGACAGGACATAGCCGGTGACGCGATTGCGGTCTCCGGGATGGCCAATGCCGATGCGGGCGCGGCGGAAGTCCGGGCCGAGCTGGCTGGTGATCGACTTGATGCCGTTATTGCCGGCTGCGCCGCCACCCATTTTCATACGGAACTTGCCCGGCGCCAGGTCGAGCTCGTCATGGAAGACGATGATGTCCTGTGGCTTGACCCGGTAGAAGGCCGCCGCGGCCCCGACGGAATGGCCGGCATTGTTGTAGAAGGTGGTCGGCTTGAGCAGGAGCAGCTTGTTGGAGCCGATGGTGACCTCACTGGCCAGGCCCTGGAAGCGTTTGCGCCAGGGACCGGCGCTCCAGGCATGGGCGATGATGTCCAGCGCCATGAAGCCGACATTGTGCCGGTTGCGCAGGTATTTCGCTTCGTAATTGCCAAGGCCGGCCAGGATTTTCATCACGCGGGCTTTCCCAAACACGGCCATCTCAAACTTTGGCCGGATACGAAATCAGCGAAGCCATGGTGTGGCCTCGCTGATCTCAATACCAGTGCTGAAAGGCGGTGAGGACTATTCCTCGTCGCCCTTCTGGCGGATGGCTTCCGGCTCTTCCGGGGTCTCATCCGTCTCTTCTTCAGCGTCCGTGAGAACTGCGCGCGAGCCCTGCAGGGTCGCGACGGTGAAGTCACGGTCGGTGATGGTCGGGACCACGCCCTTCGGCAGCTTGATCGCCGAGATGTGCAGCGAATCGCCAATGTCCAGGCCGGTCAGGTCGGCTTCGACCGATTCCGGAATGGAGCCGGCCGGGCAGAGCAGCTCGACATCGTGACGCACGATGTTGAGCACGCCGCCGCGCTTCAGGGCCGGGCAGGCATCTTCATTGACGAAGTTCACGGTCACGTTGACGTTGATCTTGGTGTCTTCGTCGACGCGATACAGGTCGATATGCATGGCCTTGTCGGACACCGGGTGGAACTGGATGTCCCGGGCGATGACCGTCTGGCGCTTACCCTTGTGATCGATCTCGATCATGTTGGACAGGAAGTGACCGCCCAGCAGAGCCTTGCGGATTTCATTGCCGCGCAGGGTGACCGAAACCGGGTCCAGCTTGCCGCCATAAACGATGCCCGGGACGAGGTCTTCCCGACGGGCAGCGCGAGCCGCGCCCTTGCCGGTGCCTTCACGAACGTCAACGGTGAGAACGATGTTGGAGCTCATCGGTCCAGATCCTTAAATGCAAACGCCGCCTCCAGCAGATTGAGTGCGGGCGGCGATCTATCCAGGCGTCATGCCTACAGTGTTATTTCGAGCGGCGGGCTATAGCCGATAGAAACGCCCCACGCAACAGCACTGCACGGGAAGAGTCAGCGATTGGCAGCCCCGTCTTGCTCAGCCACGCATCGCAAAGTCGAAGCGGGTCTCGCATCCCGTCGCATATCGGGCCGGGGCGGTTTCATTCCAGGCATAGCGCCAGGTCGCGATTGCTCTCGCTGCCGGCGAGACTGCGTCGCGCGTCGCGCCGTGATCCAGATCGGCGATATCACCGCCATAGCGGATGTTTTTTGTGGTCCCGTCGGCATCGATATCGAAACGCATCAGAATTTCGCGCGGAGCCGGGCTCTGGCTGATATACATGAAGTAGGCGAGTTCTTCGGGGAAATCCGGAGCCGGTCTGTCGACAATGGTCATGTGCTCTCGGGCGCCGTAACAGCGCACGGTTTCACCAGGCGGTTCGGCCGGATTGAGGGTTCCACCGAAATGGACCAGCTCCTGGCTGGCGCAGGCGGACGCGCAAAAACCGACAACAAGGACACCGACAGGACGCATGTTTTCCCCCAAGTTCAGGCGGGAAGGCCAACACGGCAGACGTGTTGGTGTCAATCTGTCTCGGTCTAGTCGAACAGTTTCGACACCGACTCGTCATTGGCGATCCGACGAATCGCTTCGCCGAGCAGAGGCGCTACTGACAAGCGGCGGACTTTCGGGGTTTCGGTCGAGCCCGGCGGCGGCACGATCGAGTCGGTGACCACCAGTTCGCGCAGCCGCGACTTGTCGACCCGACCCTGGGCGTCCTTGGACAGCACGCCGTGGGTAACGTAGGCGGACACCTCGACGGCGCCTTTTTCCAGCAAGGCGTCGGCGGCGTTCACCAGCGTGCCGCCACTGTCGCACATGTCGTCAAACAGGATGCAGCGCCGGCCTTCGACTTCACCGATGATGTTCATCACCTCGGCGACGCCCGCCTTCGGCCGCCGCTTGTCGACAATGGCGATCTCGGCATCGAGCAGTTTGGCCAGCGCGCGGGCCCGCACCACACCGCCGACATCGGGTGACACGATCAGCAAATTGTCGGTCTCGTAATGGCGACGAATATCCGCCTCCATCACCTTGGTGGCGAAGAGGTTGTCGGTCGGAATGTCGAAGAAGCCCTGGATCTGGCCGGCATGCAGATCGACGGTCAGGACGCGGTCAGCGCCGGCCTTGGCGATCAGGTTGGCGACCAGCTTGGCCGAGATCGGGGTGCGGCCCCCGGTCTTGCGGTCCTGCCGGGCATAGCCGAAATAGGGAATGACGGCTGTGATCCGGCGGGCACTGGCGCGGACCAGCGCGTCGATGCAGATCAAGAGTTCCATCAGGTGATCGTTGGCCGGGCGCGAGGTCGATTGCAGGACGAAGACATCCTCGCCGCGTACATTCTCGTCGATCCGGACGAAGATCTCGCCATCGGCGAACCGTTCGATGTGACTGGCCGTCAGCGGCGCGTCGAGATAGTCAGCGATGGACCGGGACAGGTCCGGATTGGCGGTGCCCGACATCAGCTTCATCGTTTCGACCCCCGAGTCGTTGGAAACGCGTCTTTGGAAACGCGGGCTGCTTAGCACCGGGCCGCCGGTGAATGAAGCCGAAATGATCAGCCTGCGGAAAAACCTGGCGGTGGTGGCAAATCGGCACTGTCCAGGCAGACAAGCTTGAACAGTTCGCCCATCTGCTCGGTATCGGTCAAGCGCCAGATTTGCCTCGCGATTTCGGAACGCTTGCCGGGTTGGGACTGACTCAGGACGGCGGCGCGGGCCTCCAGACCCAACTCGGTCAGCCACCGGCCCTGGGTTTGCGGTCCATGCGATGTCAGCCCTGCCGAACGTCCTGCCTGTATTAGGGATTCGAAGTCCACACGAGCGGTCAGGTCGGCGGTGCCGGGTTCTTGCAGCGGCGGTTGTTTCTTATGAGCGCGGATCGCCTGCAGCGTGTCGCCGATCTCGCTGGTCGCGGGACCATAGTCGATGAAAAGGGCGCGCCCGGGCTGGTCCGAGAAGCGCTCCGCCAGCTGGTCGACCACTTGCCGGTCCCCCGGTCGCAGCTCGACCAGCGCGCCGTCGTCGGCATCCTGCAGGCGGGCCGGAACCAGATCTGCGTCCTGTCCCAGCGGTGGGCCGAGCACGAAGACGAATTCGCTCTCTCCCGCGCTCTTGCCTGCGCTCTTGTCCGTTGGCGCCAGTCCGACCAGCCGCTCGTGCCACTCGCCCTTGTGGCGCAGGGCCTGGCGCACCGGCAGACAGTCGAGGAATTCATTGCCGACAATGAAGGACGGGCCGGGTGCGACCGCGTCGAGCCGGTCGATCCAGCGGATCTGCGCGCCGCTGGGGCCCAGCGTCTGCGCCTGCACCGCCTTGAGGGCGGCGCTGGCCTCGATCAGCACTATTTCGGTGGCATCCATGAAGCCGGGGACCGTGCGGGCGGCACGCAGCGCGTCGCTCATCATGGTGCCGCGGCCCGGGCCCATCTCGATCAGCTTGAAACCGTCCGGGCGGCCCATGTCGAGCCAGGTCTGGGCAGCGACCAGGCCAATCAGCTCGCCGAACATCTGGCTGATCTCCGGCGCAGTGATGAAGTCCGCCCCGGCCCCGATCGGGTCCTTGGTGGCATAGAAACCGTGACGCGGATCGAACAGGGCTTCGGTCATGAAGGCGGCGATCGAGATCGGCCCGCCCGAACGGATACGGTCGCGAAGCGTGTCGGCAATCATGGTTTGGCAGGCGTGTCCGTCTTGAGGGCGCGATGGATCAGCCAGGCGCCGGCCAGGATCATCGGGATCGACAGCAGCATGCCCATGGTGATGTAGCCGCGCAGGGCTTCCGGCATGTAGAGGTCCGGCTCGCGCACGGTTTCCAGCGAGGTGCGGAACAGGCCGTAGAACAAGAGGAAGAGACCGGCATTGAGACCCGGTTTCTCCAGCGAGCGGAACTTCCAGGTCGCAATGTTGATGATGGCGAACAGGGCGACGCCCTCCAGCGCGGCTTCGTAGAGCTGGCTGGGGTGGCGCAGGGCGCACTCCGGATCATGGGCGAAGCGCATGGCCCAGGGCACATCCGTCGGACGTCCCCACAGTTCGCCATTGATGAAGTTGGCCAGCCGGCCGAAGAACAGGCCGATCGGTGTCACCACGGCGGCAGCATCGCCGATCCGCATCAGGTCCAGCTTCTGGCCGCGGGCAAACCACCACAGCGCCAGCGACACGCCGATCAGGCCACCATGGAAGGACATGCCGCCATCGGTAATGCCCAGCACGATATCCAGCGGCCGCTCCCAGATCATGTCCGGCATGTAGAAGAGGACAAAGCCCAGCCGGCCGCCGCCGATCACGCCGAGGGTCGCCCAGATCAGGAGATCATCGACCTGCGGCTCGGTGAAGGGCGCTTTCGGCTTCTTGGTACCGGCGGGAGCCCACAATCCGGGGCGCCGCGACAGCGAGACCATGTAGCGCCAGCCCAGCATCAGACCGGCGATATAGGCCAGCGCATACCAGCGCAGGGCGAACCAGACCCGCTCCTGGCTGCCGAAGTCGAAACCGTCGGGTCCGATCGAGAACAGGACGGGGTCGATCAGGTCAAAGCTTGGCGGGCAGTATTCCATGATATACTCGGTTCCTGGCTCGGCGAGGTGCAGCTGTGACGGAACAGCGCGTTGCGCTTTTCGGGCCAGAGCCGCATATAGGCGATGTTGAACCCACTAATGGCTTTCTTTGATGCAAACGCGCAACCCGCTTCTGAATGATTTTGCTGATCTGATGACCGACGCTTTTGGCGCGGCACAGGCGATGGGCGAAGAGGCGCGCACGGTGTTCCGTGCCCGCGCTGACCGCATGGTCGCTGAAATGGATCTGGTCACGCGTGAGGAGTTCGACGCCGTCAAAGCAGCGCTTGATGCCTCGCAGGACGAGGTTGCCGCGCTGACAAAGCGCCTCGACGCGCTGGAAAAAGCGGCCGCGGCCAAGCCGAAAACGACGAGCCGGGCGAAAGCCCCGGCCAGCAAGGCCAAGACCAGCAAGGCCTGATCCCGAAATCACGCGCACAACGCGCTTTTTATTGCGCCTGCCGCGGCGCAGACATACCGTGATTGCACGGTGTGAGTCGCCGCGCAGACGAAGGAGCCACTTCGATGGACCTGCTGTCAGACGAATTCTCACCGACTGTGACCGACCCGCTCGACGCGGTCGAACAGGCGGTGATCGGCGAACAATACCCCTATGACCGTGACGAGAATGGTGAAATCCACCTGACCGCCAGCGGTGAGTGGCGCGACCACCAGATCTGGTTCGCCTGGCGTCCGGAACTGGAAGCGCTGCACATTTGCGGCAGCCTCGACCTGAAGGCCCCCACCAACCGCCTCGGCGATGTCTGTCAGCTGGTGGTGCGCCTCAATGAGAAGCTCTGGATGGGCCATTTCGACATCTGGGCCGAGGACGGCTCGATCGTCTATCGCCATGCCCTGTCGCTGCCCAATGGCGAAGCCGTTTCTCCGTCGCAGGCCGCAGCGATGATCTCGGCCGCCCGCGAGGCCGGTGAGCGTTTCTACCCGGCCTTCCATTTCCTGGTTTGGGGCGGCAAGGGCGTTGAAGAAGCGGCCGCCGCAGCCATGTTCGAAACAGCTGGCGAGGCCTGACCCCGGCCATGGCACAAAACTTTCGGATTGCACTCATTGGCGGCGGCAATATGGGCGGCGCGCTGGCGGCCGGCTGGTTGCGCACCAAGCGTGGCCCCGTCGCTGCGGAAGACTTGCTCATCATAGATCCGCATCCTGGTGAAGCCGTGCAGGATCTTGGTGCCAAGGGCGGCGTCACGGTCCTGCCCGAGCTGTCTGCCCAGGCAGCGGCCGGTCTGGAACTGGTGGTGTTCGCGCTCAAGCCGCAGGCCTTCGAGCCGGCCGCAGCCGCCATTGCCGACCTGCTTCCGGCGGAGACCGGTGTGATCTCGGTGATGGCAGGTGTCACCCTCAACCGCATGACCATGGCCCTGGGCGAGCGCGCCCTGATCCGCGCCATGCCCAATACGGCTGCTGCCGTGGGTGCCGGTATGACGGTCTGTGTCGCCAATGATGCTGGCGAAGCGCTGGAAAAATCCGTCACTCGCCTCCTCAAAGGGGCCGGGACGGTCGAATGGGTCGGCGACGAGCGCATGATCGGCGCCGTCACCGCGGTCTCCGGATCGGGCCCGGCCTATGTTTTCCTGCTCGCCGAAGCCCTCGCCGGTGCCGCCTTCGCCGAAGGCCTGCCACGCGACCTGGCCGACAAGCTGGCCCGTGAAACCATCATCGGCGCCGGGGCGCTGCTGGCCAAGTCCGGCAAGTCACCGCAGGAATTGCGCCGTGCGGTGACCTCCCCGAATGGCACCACCCAGGCGGCCGTCGACGTGTTGATGGGCGCCGGAGGCGGCCTGCCCGAACTGGTCCGCCAGGCCGTGGCCGCAGCCGAGCGGCGCTCACGCCAGATGGGCCAGGACCCGGGCAAGCGCTAGGGAATTGCCGACATTTGTCTGGTCATTTTCCGGCAAGGTTATTCAACCTGGCGGGTAGATTCGAACGGGCATGCAAAATCTCGATTATTGTGACGAGATCATTGTCGCGAATGAAAACAATGAAATGTTGGCCGCAACGCGAAAAGCACATGTCTTCCGGCATGGCGGCGTCCACGAGTTGGTTGCACCTCTGCTCGAATGCCTGGCCATTGGCCAGCTCCGAGCACCGAGCAATCAGGTCATTCATGTATGCAGTCGCTTGATTTTGACCGAATGTCTCGATGGTCCATCGAGCAATTTCGCGAAGTGATTGCTCGGCCACTGGAGTGAGGCGCCAGTCGCGGCTCATGTTTCAATCCCGGGCAGCGGCAAAAGCCCGGCGAATGGCATCTTCTCCCGAACCCTCTGCGAACTCACCCGCTCGATACTGGTCGAGGCCGCGTTGTAGGCGCTGGCGGATCTCACTGAGTTCGACTTCTTCTCTTTCCAGCAGTCGCAAACCGGCACGGAGCGCTTCAGAGGCATTCTGGTAGCGCCCGGTCGCGACGAGGCGATCGACAAGATCAGTTTGCGAGTCAGTCAAAACGACGTTCTTGGTAGCCATTTTTGGGTATCTCCAAGTATTGGCAATATATGCCAATGCGTCGGTGCGGGCAAGTTCACGGTCGGTCCGACCAGGGGTGTAGATGATAGCTGGAAGGCACCTATTGCGGCAGGCTGATCACCGCCAGCAAACCGCCCAGCTCTGACTTCCCCAGCTTGATATCCCCGCCATGACCGCGGGCGACGTCGCGGGCGAGGGCGAGGCCGAGGCCGACGCCCTTGCGGTTCTGGTTGCGGCTTTCATCGAGGCGGTTGAAGGGCTTGAGGGCCTCGTCATACTGGTCTTCCGGGATGCCGGGACCGTCATCCTCGACCCGAATCTCGATCCGCGTGCCATTGGGCTCAACCGCGACCGCGACCACTTCGCCAAAGCTGGTGGCATTGCCGATCAGGTTGGCGATCGCCCGGCGGATGGCACCGGGGCGCAATTCGGCATCGAGCTCGCCGTCGGTCTCGAACCGGATATCGCCGCCATGACGGCGGGCATCCTCGACCACCTCTCGGGTCAGTCCGACCAGGTCGATGCGCTGGGTTTCCTCGCTGCCATCGCCTCGGGCAAAATCGAGATACTCGTCCAGCATGGCTTCCATCTCGTCGAGATCACGCCGCGCATCGGCGGTCTCGTCGGTCTGCGGCATCAGGGCAAGTTGCAGCTTGAGCCGGGTCAGCGGGGTGCGCAGGTCATGGCTGACCCCGGCCAGCAGGGCGGTACGCTGTTCAAGATGGCGTTTCAGGCGGGCCCGCATTTCCAGGAAGGCATGGGCGGCCTGGCGCACCTCGGTGGCCCCGGCAGGACGGAAATGGGCAACATCCTGACCGCGGCCGAATTGCTCGGCGGCGTCGGCGAGGCGGCGGATCGGTTTGACCTGGTTGCGGATGAAGACGACCGAGACGGCGGTCAACAGCGTCGTCGCGCCGATGATCCACAACAGGAAGATATGGCCGGTCGTGGCAAACACCCGGTCGCGCGGTGTGATGAAGCGCAGGACGCCGCCTTCGACCTGGACCCGAACATCGACATAGCTGGGATAGCGCGTGGTATCGAACCAGACCGGGTTGTCGAGCTGCTGTGACAAGGCCTCACGCAAGGTGATGTCGAGCGTGCGGAAGAAGGAGGAGCGCCGCGAGGTCGGCAGGGTGTCGTCGGGCCGGAAATCGATCGACAGGCGGGTGGTGCCCAGTGCTGCCTCGATATGACGCTGGAAGGCCGGGGTCTCGCCGCCTTCCTGCTCGTAGAGCTGGGTTGCCATGGCGATCTCGCCGGCGACCCCTTCTGAGAGGCGGCTGGTCACTGTCTCCCAGTGTTCCTCGAAGAAGGACCAGGCGACGGCGACCTGCATCAAGCCGACCGGCAGGACGATGATCAGCAGCGTCCGCGCGAACAGGCCCTTGGGCAAAAAGCGTTTGAAAACAGACACGGCGGGTCAGTCCTCGAACACGGGATCAGCCAGCAGGCGATAGCCTTCGCCGCGGACTGTTTGCAGGTGCATTGGTTCCTTGGGGTCGCTCTCCAGCTTGCGGCGAAGGCGCGTGACCTGGACATCGACCGCCCGTTCGCCGCCACCGGTCCGTTCCGACAGGGTCAGGCGCGAGACAGTTTGGCCGGCAGACGCTGCGAGGGCGGCCAACAAAGCGGCTTCGCCACCTGTGAGGCGGACCGGCTCACCGTCCCTGGCCAGGCTCTCGCGGGCAATGTCAAAGCTCCACGGACCGAAGATGACGCGCTGGATGGCGGCCTGGGCCGGTTTGGCGCGGCGCAGGATGGCATTGATGCGCAGCACCAGTTCTTCCGGCTCGAAAGGCTTGGGCAGATAGTCATCCGCACCCAGGGACAGGCCCTTGATCCGGTCTTCGGCATCGCCGCGGGCGGTCAGCAGGAGGATCGGTGTCTCGCCGCGCTTGCGGACGGCTTCGGTCAACTCGAACCCGTTCATGCCCGGCATCATCACGTCCAGAACCAGAAGGTCGAAGGCGAGGGAGTTCAGGGTCGACAGGGCCTTGTCGGCATTGGGCGCGGTGGAAACCCGAAAGCCACGTTCCTGCAGGAAACGCTTGAGCAGGTTGCGGATGCGGTCGTCATCATCGACGACGAGAATATGCGCGTCATCACCGTGCGTCTGGGCCATGAAGTCCTGCCGGATTGCGAGCCGTGATCATGAACCGCTGCGCAGGCAGGCTCAAGGCGCTTTGTCGGAGGTCGGGCGCAGGGCCAGGACATAGTCCATGCCCGACCAGACCGTGACCAGTGCCGCCAGCCAGAAAAGGGCGTCGGCCGACCGTGTCAGCATCGTGCTTTCGGCGTTCCCGGTCAGCAGGGCTGCCAGGATGAGGGCGATAATGGCGACGCCCTGGACGATGGCTTTCAGCTTGCCCGACAGGCGCGCACCAACACTGCGGCCAGACTTGGTCAGGCCGATCCGGACATAGGCCACCACAACGTCCCGCCAGACAAAGATCAGCACTGCCCAGACCGGGATCAGCCCGGCCGCAGCCAGGGCCAGGAAGGCGCCGCTGCGATAGAGGCTGTCGGCGAGCGGATCGAAGGCGGCGCCGAATTCCGACTGCATGTTGAAGGTGCGGGCGACCCAGCCATCAGCGAGATCGGTCACCTCGGCCAGGATGGCGATCGCCAGGGCAATGGCCAGCGCCGTTGTGCCGCCTTGCCCGAGGGCCAGAAAAAGGGCCGGGACCAGCAGGACACGCAGCGCCGTGAGCGCATTGGGCAGGGTCATCAGATCGCGCATCATGCGCCTCCCTTTGCGGCGCGGATGGCCGCCACCAGTTCGAGGAAACCGTCCGCCTCATCGGCCTTTGTCAGCCAGCTCGGCCAATGGGTGACCTGGTCAGCGAAGCGGGCCAGGCCGGCGACACCGACACTGAGTGGGAAGTGCGCGAACATGGGTTCGTCATTGGGCGAGTCGCCGACGAAAACGACCTGGTCACGTTGGGCCGCCGGGGCCAGCCCGAAGGCTTGTTCGAGCAGGCGGACGCTGGTGCTGCGCTTGTTGTGGTCACCGAACCAGGCATTGACATGGATCGAGCTGATCTTGGCCGTGGCGCCGCCCTCGCGGAATATCGCCGCCGCCCGTTCGGCCTCGGCCAGCGCAAGCGGGGGCACGGCTTCGGCGAAGTCGAGTGCGACATCGCAGCAGCGCCAGTCATTGTCCTGGGCCGGGGCGGTGCCCGACACGGCGTCGCAGGCGGATTGCATCAGGTGTTCCAGACGGGCCCGGTCGTCGGGACCGACAGCGGCGACGTCGTCGCGCTGCATGGACCCGTCAGGCTGCAGCATCAGGGTCAGTGCGCCATTCTCGCCGACGACCGCATCGACCGGCCACCAACGGGCAATCAGGTCGCACCAGCCGGCCGGTCGTCCGGTGACGGCGATGGTCAGAACGCCGCCTTGGCGAAGGGCCTCCAGGGCTGCGAGGCTGGCTGCCGGCAGGCGCCCATCGCGGGTCACGGTGCCGTCGAGATCGAACAGCAGGGCGCGGATGCCGGCCAGGGGCGATGCGGTTGGATCGTCCGGAAGATGAGGGGGCAAGGGCGTCTCGGCTCTGCGGGTTCAGGGCGGCTGGATCAGATGGCGGATCATACAGGGCGCAGCGGGTCCCGCCACTCCCAATCCCGGCCTATCCTTGGCCCTGCATGGAGCGCGGCAAAAAGCGATGCAGTGTGAAGGCGGCGGCGAGCCACAGGAGTGATATCCAGGCGTAGAGTGCGATGTCGCTGCTGATCCAGCCCAAGGGAGCCGCCAGCAAGGGCAGGCCGCTGGCGGTCAGGGCGAGGGCCTGCCCGATCAGCGCCATCGGGCGCGCGCTGGCTGACAGGGCGTCACCGGTCGAGGGGCGCAGGAGGTCGTGCACAAGCGTCGCCATGATCGCGAGCACGGGTGCGATCAGATAGGCGCTCGGGCCGATAATGAGGAGGTAGAGGACCAGCCAGCTGCTGGAATGGGCCGCACGGGCGAGGCGGGAGACAAGCCTGTCGCCGCTGATCCGCATCAGGGCGATCACACTGGCAACCACAAAGGCCGTCGCGCCAAAGCCGGCGAGAGCACGCGATGCGGTTACAAAGCCATCAAAAGGGGCGAGTCCGTCAGCCGTGCTGGTCCAGCGCCAGGACAGCCAGATAGCGACAGGGCCGGCCAGGCACAGGACGAGACGGAAGACGGCAAAGCCGGTGTTCATCGGCGTGTTCATCGAGGTGTTCGTCGTGGTGTTCATCGTGGGTGTTTCGTCATTTCTGGAACCAGTCATGGATCTTTTTGGCCATGGCTTTGGAGATGCCGTCAACCGCTTCGAGGTCGGCCAGCGCCGCATTGCGCACGGCCTTGGCCGAGCCGAAATGGGCCAGCAGCGCCTTCTTTCGTGACGGACCGATCCCGTCAATCCCGTCGAGCGGATTGTCGGTCATCTGCTTCTTGCGCTTGGCCCGGTGGCCGCCAATGGCGAAGCGGTGGGCCTCGTCGCGCAGGCGCTGGAGATAGTAGAGCACCGGGTCCTTCATCGGCAGTTTGAAGGGCGGCTTGCCGGGCAGGTAGAAGGCTTCCCGGCCGGCATCGCGTTCCGGCCCCTTGGCGATGGCGGCGATGGTGATGCCGGTCTCGTCGCTAATGCCCAGCTCCTCGGCGATCTCCATCACGGAGGACAATTGCCCCTTGCCGCCATCGATCAGCACCAGATCGGGCACCGGGGCGCCGTCATCGCGCTCTTTCAGCAGGCGCGAGAAACGACGCTTGAGCATCGCCTTCATCATCGCGAAATCATCATTGGTAGCGGCGTCATCGCCCTTCATGTTGAAGCGGCGATAATGGTTCTTCTCGAAGCCTTCCGGTCCGGCGACAATCATCGCGCCGAGCGCGTTGGTGCCCTGGATGTGCGAGTTGTCATAGACCTCGATCCGCTGGGGCAGGTCAGGCAGGTCAAAGACTCGCTGCACGCCTTTCAGAAGCTGGGTCTGCGAGGCGCTTTCGGCCATCCGCCGGGCGAGCGCTTCGCGGGCATTGGTCGCGGTGCGCTCGACCAGCTTGCGCTTTTCGCCGCGTTGCGGCGTGTGCAGGGAGACCTTGCGTTCGGTACGAAGGCTCAGCGCTTCGCCCAGCAGCTCGGCTTCCTCGATCTCGTGCGATAGCAGGATCAGCGCCGGCGCCGGCTTGTCGTCGTAGAATTGGGCGATGAAGGCGGCGAGGACCTCGGCCGGTTCAGCCTCCATGTCATGGCGCGGGAAGAAGGACTGGTTGCCCCAGTTCTGGCCGGCCCGGAAGAAGAAGACCTGGACGCAGGACTTGCCGCCATCGGTGTGCACAGCGACGACGTCGGCCTCCTCGACGCCCTCCGGATTGATGCCCTGGTCGGTGGTGACCGCAGCAATGGCGCGGATGCGATCGCGCAGCTTGGCGGCGGTCTCGAAGTCCATCGCTTCGGAGGCTTGTGCCATGCGGGTCTGCAAATCCTCGCGCAGGGCATTCGAGCGTCCGCGCAGGAAATCGGTGGCCTGCCCGACCAGCTCGTCATAGGCGGCGGGCTCGATCAGATCGACACAGGGGCCGGCGCAGCGCTTGATCTGGTGCAGCATGCAGGCGCGCGAGCGGCCCTCATAAACGCTGTCGCTGCAGGTGCGGACCAGGAAGGCCTTTTGCAGCGTGTTGAGGGTCTGGTTGACCGCCCCGACCGAGGCAAAGGGACCGAAATAATCGCCCTTGGCCTTGCGCGCGCCGCGATGCTTGGTGAGCTGGGCGGCGGGATGGTCCTTGCGGATCAGGATATAGGGGAAGCTCTTGTCGTCGCGCAGAAGGATGTTGAAGCGCGGCTTCAGCGACTTGATCAGATTGGCTTCCAGCAGCAGGGCTTCGGTCTCCGTCTGGGTAACCACGAACTCCATCTTGCGCGTCAGCCCGATCATCAGGGCGATGCGGTTGGAATGGCCTCGGCCATTGGCATAGTTGGAAACCCGGTTCTTCAGATTGCGCGCCTTGCCGACATAGAGAACCGCATCATCTTCGCCGAACATGCGATAGACGCCCGGCTTGGGCGGCAGGTTGCGAACGTAGTCGGCGATGAGTTTCGCACCCGCCAAAGATTGCGCCGGCGCGGCGGAAGCGTCATCTATCTCACCGGATTGAGGAGTTTGCGAAGACATGTCGGACAGGATTGCGCTCGTAACCGGCGGCGGCAAGCGCCTGGGTGCCAAAATCGCCAGCGCCCTGGGTGCGGACGGCTGGCATGTGATCGTTCATTACAATGCTTCGGCGGGCGACGCACAGGCCGTTGCTGCTGACATCGTTGCGGCAGGAGGCTCGGCCCGGGCCGTACAATTTGACCTGTCGGATACCGCCTCGGTCGAGGCCTTCATGGCGGATGTGGGGCGTGTCGACGTGCTGATCAACTCGGCTTCGATCTTCGAGATGGACCGGCCCGAGGATGTCACCCCGCAATCGCTGGAAGATCACTGGCGCATCAATACGGCCGCGCCGGTCCTGCTGGCCAAGGCGATGGCGGCGCATCACACGGAGCGCGCCTCGGGCTGTGTGATCAATCTGCTCGACCAGAAACTGTTCAACCTCAATCCGGATTTTTTCGCCTACACCCTGTCCAAGCACGCGCTTCTCGGGGCGACCACGACCATGGCGATGGCCTTCGCCCCCGCCGTCCGCGTCAATGCGATCGCGCCGGGCATTACATTGCCGTCGGGCGGCCAGTCCGAAGCCGAGTTTGCGCGGGCTCACACGATGAACCCGATGCGCGGTGGCTCGACGCCGGAAGACATCATTCGCGCGGTGCGCTTCATCCTTGCGACGCCCTCGATGACGGGCGAGACGATCACCATTGATGGTGGCCAGCATCTCGATGCCCGCAATCGCGATGTGATGTATGCCGCCAATCCGCCGCAGGACGATGCCTTATGAGACTGGACAATGTGATCGAGAACGCCCTCGCCAGCGCGTCCGGCGAGGATGTCTTCATCTACCGGCTGGAAGGCGTGAAGCTGGATGTCGAGATCGGCATCCATGACTATGAGCGCGGCGTCAAACAACGCGTCCTGATCGACGTCATCACCCTGGTGTCCAAGGAATGGTGCGGGTCGGATGATATCGCCACCGTGGTCGATTACGACTATATCCTGCACGGTATCAAGGCGCTGGAAACCCGCCAGTTCGACCTCCAGGAAACCCTGTGCGGGACCGTGCTGGATATCGCGCTTGAACCCGCCGTCGTCACCGCCGCCCAGGTCACGACGCGCAAGGTGGATGCCTATGCCGATGCGGCGGCGGTGGGCCTGACGCGGTTTCGGCGGAAGGTTTAGCGGCGGGGATCTGCGATAGGTACAATTAACGCGCGTCGCCAATTATGCCTGTTCCCTAGCCGTCTTCGCTTTCCCAGTCCTCCCGGGCATGGCGCACCCGCAGGATGAGAACTTGGCCGGCTGTGTCGGCGCGGTAGAGGATCAGGTGGGAACCGTGCGGATGGCAGCGAATGGGGGGCGATATCTCGGAGCGCTCCCGTGCCGCTTGCGGATGCCGGGCGAGAAACTCGAACGCGGTTTGCAGGCTGGCATGATAGCGATCCGCCTGAGTGGGACCAAAGCGGTCAGCCCCCTCCCGATAGAGCGCGATCAGGTCGGCTTCTGCAGCCCGGCTGATCGCATAGTCCATCGACAGCCTCAGTCTTCCGCGACACGCAGCTGCGATCGGGCCGCGGCCCGGATGTCCGCCATGCTGCGCTCGGTGACGCCGCTCTCGCTCGCCTCGTCGACCAGGCCTTGCATATGGGCGATGCGGATGCGCCGGTCCTGGTCGCGCCGGATCAGGTCGCGCACATAATCGCTGGCATTGCTGTAGCGACCGTCAGCGCTCTGGGCTTCGACCCAGAGCTTCATGGCGTCGGGCAGGGAGATGTTCATCGTGGCCATCGGCAGCTCCAGTCTTCCGGAAACATGGCATAATCTGACAAAGATTGCCAATTTGTGCTGGAATACATGGCGGCAGCCGCCAATTGTTTCCATGCCGATGCCGATGCCGATGCCGATGCCGAGGTGGAAGGTGCAACGCGCACTATTCCATGACCCTGCCGCGCATTTGCGCACACCCACCCATACACTCCTTGCCGAGATGTCGCCGCATCCGGTTTTCCAGCTCAAGGGCCGCATAGCGGCCGCTTCGCGGATTTACCCTTGAGCTGGAAAACCGGATACGGCCTGCTGGCTGACAAGGGCTGTATGGACCAGTCTGCGCGTCGCGCGCTCACGTTCAGAATGTATTGGGAAAACGTGCGCGATCGCGGGCGACGTCAGACCAGGCTATCCACCGCCAGGCCCAGCGCCAACACCACCAAGGTTCCACCGACCGCGATGTTGAAGATGCGCATGCGGACAGGGTTGGCCAGGAAGCGGCGGATGCTGCCGCCGAGCACCGCCCAGCTGCCGACCCCGATCAGGCAAAGCGCGAAGTACAAGCTGGCGAAAACGGCCAGTTCGCGGCTGGGCCCAGCCAGCTCAAACAGCGAGACCGCGGCCAGGCAGGCCGCCCAGGCCTTGGGATTGACCCATTGCATCAGGGCGCCCTGCCAGGCCCGGGGAATGTCCGGCTTGTCGGTTTCCGCAAGACCGGTTGGCGCGAGGGCGATCCTGATACCGAACCAGATGATGACGGCGGCGCCGATCACCGAAAGGGCCTGCATCCAGTAGCTGCCCAGCGCCGCCACCAGATTGGCGGCGAGCCCCACGCTCACGAGTAAGGCTGTAAAACCGGCGGTCGAGCCAACCACAAAGGGCAGGGCGCGCACCGGCCCGTGATGCAGTCCGGCGGACAGCGTCATCATGTTCACCGGTCCCGGCGAGATCGACATGGTCAGCGCAAACGCGCTCATGGCCAGCAGTTTTCCCATTGCAGTCTCCCTTTTTTGAGGAGGTAGCCGTTGCCTGGGTAATTGATTAGTCTGTCCAATTGAATTTCATTGTGCGAAAAATCTGATGAATGCTTGAGCATCTCAAATCCCTCGCCACCTTTGGCATGGTGCTGCGAACCGGTTCGTTTCGCGCCGCTGCCGACCAGCTGGGCATGGCGCCTTCGACGGTCAGCTATCATGTCAGCGCGCTGGAGGCGGCGGTTGGCGCGCCGCTCCTGAACCGCTCGACCCGACGTCTGTCACCGACCCCGCTGGGCGAGGCGCTGGGGCAGCAGGCCGAGGCAATGCTCGCAGCCGTCGACGGGGCGATCCAGCTGGCGGGGTCGCACACCGGCGTGCTGCGCGGCCAGCTCTCGGTCACCTGTACCTCGGCGGTGATCGGCGCCGGTTTCGGCGAGGCGGTCGCGGCCTTCACGCGGAGCCATCACGACATCACCATTCGGCTCGACGTCTCGGACGTGGCGGCTGATCTGATCGCCGGTCGTTTCGATCTGGCCATCCGCGCCGGACAATTCGCCGATAGCGCCATGAAGACCCGGCGGATCGGCCAGATCGCACGAAGCCTGGTCTGTGCACCACAGCTCTTGCAGGTAGATGCAACAAGCCCTGACGCAGATGGTATGGCACGGCGGCCCTGGGTCCGCTTGGCGAGCATGTCGGCGCGCCGTCCCCTTCTGTCGCCGGATGGGGAGACAGTGGAACTGCCGACCGCGACGGCGGCCGAGGTCGGCAGTATCGACGCGATGATCGAGCTGGCCCTGGCCGGGATGGGCCTGGCGACCCCGCCAACCCATCTGATCGCCGCCCATTTGGCATCCGGCGCACTTGTTGAAGCGGCTCCAGGCTGGCAGGTGCCCCCCATCGACCTGCACGCGGTCTGGCCCGGTTCCCGGACCGAGTCACCCTTGCGCCGGGCTTTAGTCCGTCACCTGCTGGAGGTCTGGACCCCGCGCCTCAATCGTCCTGTTTCAGCATGATCGCGGCCGTATAGGGCAGGAAGATTGACAGCTCCAGCGGGCCGGTCTGGGTCAGGCGGACGCGTTCCTGCAGGTTGGTCGCGACATTGATTTCATAGTCACTGCCGAAGGTCGTGCGCAGGAAGCGGACATCATTGGCGATCGCGCGCACCACATCATTGCGATACTGGTCGGCGCCGCCAGTCAGGGTCAGGCTGTAGGATGGCGAAGGGTGGACACTGGCGCGTCCAGTGCCTTGCAGGTTTTCGACAAAGGCCGCGACGCGATTGTCGGCGTCGTCGAAGTCGTCCGACTCGCCGACCGGTGTCTTCAGATAAAGCGTGACCGTGGACACATCTTCGCGGCGCGGATGCTCGGTGATGGCAACTTGTCCGATCATGTCGGGGTCGAGATCGACCAAACCGTCGCCCATCATCGAGACCGTGATGCCCGGTGACCGCTCGGCCTGTTCGAGCATGGCTTGCAGGGTTGCCCGAACTTCTTCGCGGCGCGGGTCCTGCTCGCGCGTGTCGGACAGGATTTCGACCGTGACGAGGAAATTGTCGGCCCGGCGAACGACATGGACATGGGGGACAGTCTGGGCTTCGCGGTTGCGCCGCGCTTCCGGGCGGGCGATCCGCGATCCGGTTACCACGATCTCGTCCTGGAACGCTTCGGCTGCGTGCGGCAGGATCAGGAATGCGCACAGCGCAAGTACAAACACTCTCATTGGCCAACCCTTTTTCAACGTCTTTCAAGTGGACGCTAGTGCGGGGTGGCAGGCTGTCACCTTGCCATCGCCCCGTGCCTTCCCGGCCATTCATGTGATAGCGTGATGAGTATCCCGCTCCGGACCCGCGCCCAGAGAGGTTCGCTTGTCGTCCGATGAATGACATTCCCGAGAAGCAGATTCGCGCCGTCCATGACGAGCAGACAATCCGGGTATACCAAGCTTACAGTGACACGATCGCCGACGCGGCTTTGGCTGCGGGGACATTTGTCTCACCGCCCTTCAAGATGGATCGGATGACCTGGATCAAGCCCTCTTTCCTGTGGATGATGTATCGCGCCGGATGGGGCTTCAAGGATGCCGGTCAGAATCGAATTCTCGCTATCGACATCAGTCGGGAAGGATTTGGGTGGGCGTTGGAGCATAGCTGTCCCAGCCATCCGGAGCCGTCGATGAGTCCGGAGGATTGGGCCAGGCTGAAGGCGGCTTCACCCGTTAGAATCCAGTGGGATCCGGAGCGCGACCTTCACCACCAGCCCCTCGCCCACAGGGCGATCCAGATTGGATTGTGTGGCGAAGCCGTGCGCCGCTATGTGGATGAATGGATCATCCGGATCACTGATGTCACGAGTTTGGCGGCGACGATCTACTCTCATGTCGAGGTCGGAGACCTGGCCAAGGCCCGGGAGCTCCTGCCTGATGAACGCCCCTATTGAGCGGGGCGTCCATCAGGGCTGACAGGGCTGAGGTGCGCGAGGCTTACCCCGCTGTCTCGGCAGGCTTGCCTTTCAGCAGCGGCTGGAACCCACCATAGGTGAGTGAGCGCCACAGCCATTCCAGCGGGCCGAAGCGGAAGAAGTGGAGCCAGATCGGCGACCAGATCAGCTGCACCGCCCAGACCATCAACACCATGTTGAACTGGTCGACCCGTTCGACGGTGCCGAACAGGCCAAGGCCTGGCGTGCCGACGAAGATGAAGGTCATGATCAGCGTCTGGGTCAGATAGTTGGTGAAGGCCATCCGGCCGGTCGCCGCGAACAGTTTCACGATCAGGCTGAAGATCCCGATCTTGGCGATCAGCATCACGGTCGAGGCATAACCGAAGGCCAGGGTGAGGCTGCCGACATACATCAGCGCATTGCCATCAGCCATGGCCTGCGCGCTGAACTCGCCGTCCACCATCAGGACGGTCGAGGTGTGGCAGAGCCACCAGCCGGCAGCCAGGGAGACCGCGGCCAGCACGCCGTAGCGGACATAGCCCCAGCTGGCAGACAGGAAGCCGCTCTTGAACAGGGCCATGCCGATGAACATCAGACCCATGGTGCGCGGACCCAGCCCGATGATGCTGAAGATCTGGCCGAAGACGGCGAAACCGGCATTCCAGGGCAGGCGGTCGATATAACCGGTCTGGTAGGCACTGATCATGCCGTCCATCAGTCCGGCCATCATCTCGGCTTCCTGGGCGGCGGACTCCGGCGTCGCGAACATGGCGCCGAGATAGTTGCCACCGACCATCAAAGGCGCCGAGAGGACGATCAGCCCGAGGCCGTACCAGGTCAGCTTGGTCGCTGACATGCGGCGGGCCTTCACGGCCAGCATGCCGAGCAGGGCGTAATGGACCAGGATATCGCCCCACCACAGCAGGTAGGCGTGCACCGCCCCGATCGCGAGCAGCCACAGCATGCGCGGGTAATGCTTGCCGGTGTCCTCGCCATCGCCCGCCATCAGGATGATGCCGGCGCCGAACAGGGTCGAGAAGATGGTGATGAACTTGAAGGCGAAGAAGGTGTGGGCAAAGGCCCAGACATCCATGTTGGCGCCGGTCAGGTCCATCTGCATGGTTGGATTGTCGTATGCGAAGGGCGTCATCGCGAAGCCCTGTACATTCATCATCAGGATGCCCAGCACGGCGATGCCGCGCAGTGCGTCGATCGAGACCAGACGGTCGGTTCTCGGTGCTGACATTGTGTTCCCCCTTGGAATATGGCGCGCAGACTAGCGATCCGGACCATGTTTGTCGCGGGGATGCAGCGATGTTCAGTTCCCCCTCGCCGACAAAGTGTTCGCTCGCGCATCCATGTGCAACACTCCTTCGCCTTGTCAGGAGATTCACATGCACCGTCGTTCCCTTGTCCTGGGCCTTGGCTCACTCCTCCTATTGGCTCCGTCGACCGCTCTGGCGAGGCAATTCCGGCTGAATGAACGCCAGGCCGGCGAGGGCGTCCGGGCGGCGCTGAGCCAGGCGGCGCGTCTCGCAACGTCGAGACTGGGCCGGACCGACGGATTCTTCGGCGACCCGCAAGTGCGCATTCCGCTGCCATCACGGGTTCGCGATGTTCAGCGGATGTTGCGCCGGGTCGGGCTGTCGCGAGAGCTCGATGATCTTGAGCGCCAGCTCAATCGCGCAGCCGAAGCCGCCATGCCGGCGGTGCAGACGATTTTCGTCGATGCGGTCCGCTCGATTACACTGGACGATGCGATCGGGATTGTCCGCGGCGGTGACCGCTCGGCCACCGACTATCTGGAACGCCGGACATCGGACGCGCTTTACTCTCTCATCCGCCCCCGCATGGCCGACACGCTCGAGGCGTCCGGGGCCTATCGGACGCTGCAGCCGATCGAGGAAAGACTGGGCAATCAGGGCGGCTTTCTGGGTCGGTTGATGCGCAGCCGGTCGGACGGCCGGTCCCTGCGCGACCAGGTGACTGACGACGCCTCGCGCCGTGCCATGGCCGGTGTCTTCCACTATGTCGGCGAGGAGGAGCGGGCGATCCGCAGCGATCCCGTCAACCGGACCACATCGATCCTGCGCCGCGTCTTTGGCTGACATTCCGGCACACGGCGACCTCACAGCCAAGTGACCGGCGCCAGGCTGGCACCGCGGTCCGGATCAGGCAGATTGGTCCGGCTCGGGCTGGAGGGAGTGTCTGTCGATGTCGATCCGCCACTGGTCGGCCCACCTGGCCGCACTGTTCACCATCACCTTGCTCGCCTTGCCGCAGGCCGCAGCGCAATCGCGCCTGGAAGTCGATTGTGAAGCCGGGTGGACCCATCATGTGGCCGCGGGCGGCGTCGCTTTCCTTGTCATCCATCGCGGCGCCCTGGTGTGCGAGCGCTATGATCGCGGAGTTGACCCCGAAGACAGCTGGTGGCTGGCCAGCGGGACCAAGAGCTTTGCGCCTGTGATGGTCGCCCTGGCCGTCCAGGACGGCTTGCTGGAACTGGATCAACCGGTTTCGGATGTGCTGGAGGAGTGGGCCGGCGACCCGGACCGGTCTGCGGTCACGATCCGCCATCTGCTCGACCAGTCGAGTGGTCTGGCGGTGAACGTTCGAAACCGGCGCCTGCCCAGCTATCAGCGGGCCATTGCCACCCGGCAGGAATTCGAGCCGGGTGAGCGGTTCCGATATGGCGCCGCCCATTTCGAAGTGCTGGGGGAGGTGCTGCGACGGCAACTCGCCGCCAACGATCTTGACCCGACTCCGGCCGACTATCTTTTGCGACGCTTCCTGCGTCCGCTGGGGATCGGGATCGACGCCTGGCGGGCGGTCGATGGACAGCCGGCCATGTCGGAAGGCGCGCGGATGTCCGCGCTGGACTGGGGGCGTTTTGGCCAGGCCGTGCTGGCTCAGGGTCGCTTCGGCGATGTCGTGTTGGGCGATGAGGGGGTCTGGGCGGCGATGTTCGAGCCCGGTACTGCCAATCCCGGATACGGGCTCGGCTGGTGGTTGATCGACCCGGAGGCGGGGGGCTGGTCCCGTCCATTCGTCGCCGTCGCGGCGGGGGCCGGGGGCCAGCGTCTTTACATCATTCCGGATATGGATCTGGTGGTCGTGCGGATGACGCGCGGCGTCGTCGACGACCGGGCGACGCGAGAGCAGGACTGGTCAGACCGGGCATTCCTGCGCCGCCTGATCATTGCACCGGCACCGCGACTGGATGACTAGGCCGGCATTGACGGCGTGGTGAGTCCGTCCAGGTCGCCAATAAATTCAATTGCTTGAACAAAAATCGCAACGACAGGTATTATCAGCTGGCCATGCGTGCAGCCGGGCGTTAACCTTTTTGGATAGCAGTCGGTCATCGGGCCGGCGATCGGACGGTTCGGGGGGGCCCATGATCGACTTGTTCACCTATTTTCTCGCCATCATGGGCGTGATTGGCGGCGTACTGACCTTGGTTGGCATGGCCATGCCGCGGTTGGCAGCGGCCGACAGGATTGAAATCCGCTGGGCTGACGCGAGCGCCGAGTCGCTGTTGCGGATCCCTGTCACCGCGGTGCAGAATTTCATTAATTCCACGCGCAACGCATCGGAGGGCACGGCGGCGCGTGCCCGCAATGTCCAGAGCATCGCCTGGATCGTGGCAAGCGTATTTGGCACGGGCTACCTGATTTTCCGGATCGGCTATGGAAGCGAGGGCGTGTGGAATCGCATGGTCCCGTTGATCGTGATCGTCTGCCTGGGAGTTCTCGCACTCTTCTTAAACCGGTTCTTTGCGCAAAATCTTCATCGGTTGATCGAGCGTGTCAGGCTGGATGCCCGCCATGGCGAGTTTGCCCGGCACCTCGAATTCCTGGAACGGCGGCAGCAGCGGGCGAATGAATTTGCCGCTCGATCCGACCTGGATGAGGATGGTCGACGCTTCATCGACATGGAGCAGCGGACGCTGCAGCGCCGGGCGCAGGACACCCAGGTGCGCATCGAACTTGCGGAGAAGCGCCAGGAAGAACTCGGCGATGTCACGACACTGGTGGCGAGCAGTCGGGCCGGGACCTTCCGCGTTTTCGTCGTGACCTCGATGGTGGTGGGGGCGCTCGCATGGTTGTGGTGGCAGAGTTACCTCCCGCTCGTGGCGGGGGTGTTCGATGTGCCGATCACGGATGCGCTGCAGATCATCGTGTTGATGATCCCGATCCTGCTCTTCATGTTCCTGTTCCTGCAAACACTCATCCCGACGACGCAAATCCTGTCCAGCAATGAGTTGTCAGATCAGGACGGCAGCACCGATCCGCTCAACCAGGCGTCCGTCTTCCTTTTCCTTCTCGGGATATGTCTGTCTCTTGCCTTGACCTTTTCGGCTTTGGCACTGGGAAGCCTGCTCGAGCCGACGGCCCCATTGCCCCAGACCCCGCAACTGGTCGTGTTCAATGCGGTATTCGACGGCCTCACACTCATGCTGACAATTCGTGTGCTGCAATTTGCGACACGCGGGGCCTTTCGGCGCGGATCGTCCGATGTGATCGCTTCGTTGAAGGTGTTTGGCGCCATCATTGTCGATATCGGGATCGCTGCAGGCCTCGCATTTCTGAGCCTCTATGTCGGGTTGTTCGGGTCAGAATTCCAGGTCAGTGCCGCGGAAGCCTTCCGGGTCCTGATCGGGCTGGCGCCGAACGGCGAAGGAGCCGAATTCGGACCCTATTTCTGGGTCATGCACACCGCCTTCATTCCGACCCTGATGTATCTGCTCGGACTGGTTCTTCTCATCCTGATGAAGCTCATCGCGACGCTGTTCTACATCGTGTTCAACGGTCGTTTCGGGCGCGCCATTCCGGCAACCGGCACCTTGTTGATGACGGTGTCGGCGATGGGGGGATACCTGATCTATCTCGGCGACAGGCATCAATGGTTCGGGGGCGGATAGCGCTGCGGCGCGCAAGGGGGATGAGATGACGGAATTCAACACGACTGAACTGGTGGCAATGGGGGTGGCGGCCGTGGCGGTGGTGATCACGGCGATCGCCATTGCGGTGGTGGTCGCCATGCGACGCACCCGGACGCTGCCGACCGATGTCCTCGACAAGACTCGTCGCGCCCGCCAGCGAACCTATCAGCAAGCCGAAAAGGACCTGGCGTCGTTCCGCCGCGACATCCGCAAATCCCATCGCAATGGTGCGGTCATCATCGATCTGGTGTGTGATCTGGGCGACCAGTGGGAGGATCGCGACGCGCCGCGCTTCATCACTCACGAACAGGCCATCCAGGCCCAGCAGAGCCTGCACCCTTTGATGGCCCTCAAGAGCCAGAAAAAGCTGCCGACCCTTGTCATCATTCTCCATACCTTCGGCGGCTACTCGCTTGCCGCCCAGCTGATCGCCTCGGCAGTCAATGCCTATGAGGGGCCAAAAGTGGCCTATGTCCCGTATATTGCGATGTCGGGGGGCACGAAGATCGCGTTGGCGGCGGAAAAGATCGTCATGGGCCCAACCGCTTGCCTGGGACCGATTGATACGCAGCATGGCGGTATTTCAAATCGCAATCTTCAAGCTCTGCGGAGCGACGAGAAACTGCCTGCCATTCCGCCGAACTTCCTGGTCGCGATGTACGAAGCCGACAAATTCGACAGCTTTGCGGTCGATCACGCGGAAAAGATCATCCATCCCAACCACACCCGCAGCGGCAAAAAACCGGACGTGGCCCGCTTTCTGGCATCGGGTGAGTGGTCTCACAGTCGTCCGATCTACCTGTCGGAGGCGGTCGAAGCGTTGGGGTTGAATGCCAAGTCGCCGTGTCCGGCCTCTGTTCTCGGCTATGTGGATGCCCGTATCCGGATGATCGACACGCAGATCGAGCGTGAGGCAAAGGCGCCGCCCGTGCCGTCGGCGACGGCCGCTGACGACGGTCCTGTGTCCAGTGACAGCGCGCTGAAACTCAAAGTGACAGCCTAGGCTGCGAGAGGCCGGCTAACCGCCCAGCACCGACCGGGCGAGCACGACGATATAGCCGACATAACCGGCAAACAGCCCGGCGCCGAGGAGGCGGCTGATCGGCTGCTTGGCCAGGATGATGCCGGCGATGACGACGCTGGCGCCCAGCATCACCCAGAAGTCGAGCCCGAAGAAGGCCTCGGGGACGGGCAACTCGGTGCCGGCCATCGAGGCCGCTATCCCGGTCGCGCCGCCAACGGCGAAGACGTTGAAGATGTTCGATCCCAGCACATTGCCGATGGCCAGATCGGCCTGGCGCCGGACCGATGCCATGACGACGGTGGCCAGCTCCGGCAGCGAGGTGCCGAAGGCAACCGCGGTCAGGCCGATGATGGCGTCATCGACGCCGAGATCAGCGGCAGCGGCCGTACCGCCGGTGACGATCATCTGCGCACCGATGGGAAGTCCGACCAGACCAATCAGCAGCGAACCGAGAATGGTCGGCAGGGATTTGGGCAGGCCGTCCATGTGTTCCAGGTCCGTCAGTTCGGCGATGGACGGATCATCGGTCTTGCCGCGGGCCAGGAAGGCCAGCAGGGCGATATAGCCGATGATCAGTCCGAACAGGACGTAGCCCTCGGTCGCCGAAATGCTGCGGTCCCAGCTGAAGGCGATCATGATGATCGCCGCACCGAGCGCGAAGATGGCATTGCGGCGCACGCCGGGCGTGGTCGTCGCGATCGCCCCGAACATCGCCGGCAGGCCGAGGATCAGCAGGAAGTTGGCAATATTGGAGCCGACGATATTGCCAAGCGCCAGTCCCGGTGCACCGGACAGGGCCGACTGGACCGAGACGACCAGTTCGGGTGCTGACGTGCCAAAGGCAATGATGGTCAGACCGACCAGCAGCGGCGGCAGGCGCCACAGGCGGGCCAGGGCGGCGCCGCCACGGACCAGCAAATCCCCGCCAAACAGCAGGAAGATGATGCCGACCAGAATCAGCGCGATATAAGCAGGAGCTGCCATGTCTTGGCGGACCGTCGGTTCGCGGACTAGTCGAGGCGGCGGTATTCGATGAGGTTGAGCAGGCCGAAAATGCCGGCCACAAGGCCAATAGCGATCAGAGCGTACATGAGAAACTTCCCCAAAACGGCGTGTATTGGCCCCGTACATAACCCGCCGACGCGGTACTGGCTAGCGGGTGTTGCGGCATGAACTGGCGACAGCGCATCGAGCCGATTGTGCGGCCTTTCATGCAGGCGTTCTGGCGTCAGTCTCGCGGCATGACGCTGGGCGTCCGCGGCATTGTTGTCAGGGCCGACGGACACATCGTGCTGGTCCGTCACACCTATGTTGGCGGCTGGCATCTGCCCGGCGGCGGCGTCGAGCGAGGGGAAAGCGTTCGCGATGCGCTGACCCATGAATTGCGGGACGAGGCAGGCGTCGCGATCCGCGGCGCCGAAGTGGTCCAGGGGATCCATGCCAACCACAAACGGTTTCGCGGCGATCATGTCGTGGTTTGCGTGGTCCGGGATTGGGAAGCGTGCAAGAGCGATGCGGTCGGCGAAATCGCCGAGACTGGCTGGTTCGATCCGGCGGCGCTGCCGCCCGACACCACAGCCGCGACCCGCGCCCGGATCGCGGAATTCCTGGGTGAGGCCGGGATTGCCGACACCTGGTAGCCCCGCGATCCGGAAAGTTGCGGTGTACCGGATCTGGCTGACACGAAGCGAGGGGAATCGGGCCGGTCAGTCCGGTACACCGCGGGGCGCACGCTGACGACACTAGGCGGTCCGATCTGAACGCCAGCTGACGCGCTTCGGCCAAATTTTGCCCCGTATGTGGCTTCAAATGGGGACAAGTGCGGCAAAATCACTACGATAATGGCACCAGGGGCCTCTATCCGGACCGATTCGAATGAACACGACGTCAGGTGGCGATACCTATCTTCGGACCTCGACGGGCGATGACGAGCCGAGATCGGCGCTTCAACGCCTGACCGATACCGATGGCTGGGTGGGGCAGGTCCTGCCAGGCCTGGTGGCTGTCACATGTATTTTCATCGTTGCCCTCGCTGTCATGGCCGGCGAGGGACGATTGATGTCCTCAGCCCGCGAAACCAATTTGCGGACATTGGAAACCGTGCTGCGGAACACGCGGCAACGTTTTGAATTGTGGGCGCAGTCGCGGGAGAATGACGCCCGGGTCTGGGCGGAGAACGGTCGTTTGCGGTCGGCCCTGGAGGGGCTGTCCAGCTCACCGGTTCCCGCATCTTTGATGGCCTCTCCCGAGCAGGAATGGTTGCGTGACACACTTGGGCCCTGGCTGACCGAATATGGCTATCGCGGGTTCATCGTGATCGCACCCAACGGGACGACACTGGCCTCGATGCGCGATTCCGATCTCGGGCAGCCGTCACTGGTGCTCGATCTGGTCAACATGGACCGGCTGGCGTCGGCCGGTGTGGTGCTGACCCGTCCACATATCGTCGATCTGATGGACATTACCGATTCGACCGAAAATGCGGTCGCCGAAGAAATCCTCATGTACTCCGTGGCGGCCATTCGTGAAGGTGGCGAGCTGCTGGGATATCTCGCGCTGCGGATCGATCCGTTGTCGGAATACACCGCGACGTTCCGGGTCGGGCGGACCGGCGTGTCCGGCGAGACCTTCGCCATCGATCGTGACGGTCGCCTGCTCACCGAGACGCGCTACGGGGAAGAGCTGGTCGAGGCCGACCTGCTGGTCGCCGGACATCCGTCGATCCTGCATATCGAGGTCCGCGATCCCGGCGTCGATGTCACGATGGGCGGGATTCCTGCCCGCCCCTACGCGGACTGGCCGCTGACTGTCGCGGCGCAGGGCGTGACGAGAGACGGGCAGGGGCACAACCTGCAAGGCTATCGTGATGTGCGCGGTGTTCTGGTCATGGGCGCGTGGGATTGGGACCCGGCCCGCGATTTCGGCATCATCACCGAAGTGGAGTTGGCCGAGGCCATGGCTGGCGCCAATCAGGCGCGGGCTGTGCTGCGGGTGTTTGCGGTCGCGATGGCCCTGTCCTTCATCCTGCTGGCAGTGCTGTTCAGCGCCCACCGCTCGATCACCCGCCGACGGGCCCAGGCGACACACGAGGCCAACCAGCGCCTGTCGCAGATCCTGATGACAGCGGCGGAAGGGATTTACGGCATTGATGGTGACGGTGTGATCACCTTCATCAATCCGCGTGCCTGCTCGATGCTCGGCTATAGCGAGGACGAGCTGATCGGCAAGAACATGCATGCAATCGTGCATCACTCGCGCCGCGATGGCTCCCTCTACCCGCGCGAGGAGTGCCCGATCCATTGTGCTGGCGTACCGGCGGAGTCGCCCGACGGAGATGTGTTCTGGACCAAGAGTGGCCAACCCATCCCGATCGAGTCGGCCTCCTCGCCGATTGATCCGGAAGACAAGTCGATCGGCGCGGTCGTGACATTCCGCGATGTCACCAATCGCAAGCGCGACGAGCTGGCGCTCCGTCGCTATGCCCAGGAGCTGAAGCGGTCAAACTCGGAATTGCAGGAGTTTGCCTATGCGGCTTCGCATGACCTGCAGGAACCGCTGCGCAAGATCCAGGCCTTCGGTGAGCGCCTGAACAACAAGTGCTATGACGCGCTGGACGAGACCGGGCGGCATTATCTGGAGCGCATGGTTGATGCGTCGACCCGGATGCGGCGCCTGATCGATGACCTGCTGAGCTATTCGCGGGTGAATTCGAAAACCACCAATTTCCTGGCCGTCGACCTGGCGGCTGTCGTCGCCGATGTCCTGTCCGATCTCGAACCCCGGATCAATGCCGAGGACGCCAAGATCCGGGTCAGCGACCTGCCGGCGATCGAGGCGGACCCGGGGCAGATGCACCAGCTCTTCCTGAACCTGCTGGCCAATGCCCTGAAATTCCGCCGACCTGGCGTCCAGCCCTCGATCTCCATCGAAGGCAGCGTGGAAGTGGGCGAAAACGGTGCCATGGCGCGCATTGCCGTGGCCGATAACGGCGTCGGCTTCGAGCCCCGCCACGCGGAACGGATTTTCGGCATGTTCGAGCGTCTGCACGGGCGCGACGAGTTTGACGGCACCGGGGTTGGACTGGCGACCTGTCGCAAGATCGCTGAACGGCATGCCGGCGAGTTGACCGCTTGGGGTGAGCCGGATTCCGGCGCGGTCTTCACACTGCTACTGCCTGTGCGGCAGGGCAGTGTGATGTAGTGCAGACTTTGGCCCAGGACCCGTCATGAGCGACCCTGATCGTGCATTCCTGCGATTTGCGCCGATCGGGATCGGTATTGCCGCCGGCATGCTCGGCCTTGTCCTGGTCCTGCCGCTCCTGTCCTCGCCGGGCCCGCAAATGCCCGAACTCGTCCTGCTCGGCCTTGGCGCGATGGCCGCGGTCGGCTTGGTCGCGATCGCCGCGGAGGCAATCCGCAGGTCGGCCCGGCATCGACGCTCGGCCCGGGCGCTGGAAATGCGTCTGGATGATCTCGACCTGTTCGCCGTTGCCGCCCGGCACGACCTGCGCGAGCCCTTGCGCAAGATCATCACCTTCGGAGAAAGATTGCGCGAAAGCCTGGGACCTGCGCCCGACGCCCGGCAGGACCGGTATGCCGAGCGCATGTCCGATGCCGCCGAGCGCATGCAGGGCTTGCTGGACGAGCTGACTGTGCACAGCCGCATCAATGACAGTGTGCTGGTGACGGAAACCTTTTCCGCCCGGGCCGAGCTGGACAATGTCCTCGGCGACCTCGCCGCCGACCTGGAGGCCTGTGGCGGCCGGGTTGGTCTGGCGGAAATGGCCGAAGTCCGGGCGAACCGGGCGCAATTCAGGACCCTGTGCCGGATCCTTCTCGAAAATGCGATCCAGTATGCGGACAGCGAACGACCGCTGGAAATGACGGTCGATGGCGAAGTCCGGCCGGACGGGAGTGTCGAAATTCGGTTTGCTGACAATGGCATAGGGTTCGATCCTGCCAACAGCGAGCGTATCTTCGCACCGCTGGTCCGCCTGCATGCCCGCGATGCCTATCCCGGCACCGGTATCGGCCTTGCCATTGCGCGCAAGATCGCCCGACGGCACGGTGGCCAGCTGACTGCGGATGGAGAATCCGGAATTGGCGCGACCTTCACCTTGATCTTGCCGCGCCAAAAGGCGAGTTTGTATCAAGACGATCCCAAAGCAATGCACTAACCGGGTTGAGGCTGTCATATGAGCGACGAAAATCGGCTTTTCACCATCCTGATGGTCGACGACGACCCGGATGACCGGCTGCTGTTCAAGGAAGCGTGTGAGGAAGTGCGGCTGCGCAACCCGCTCGATTTTCTCGAGAATGGCGAACAGCTGGTCGACTACCTCAAACGGCGCGGGGCCTATGCCGATCTGGCCGGATCGCCGTTTCCGGGCATTATCCTGCTTGATCTCAACATGCCCCTGAAGGATGGCCGTGAGGCGCTTGAGGAAATCAAGGCTGATGCCGAGCTGCGTCACATTCCGATCATTGTGCTGACCACGTCCAAGGACGAGGATGACATCCTGTCCAGCTACGGGCTGGGCGCGTCGTCCTATATCGTCAAGCCGATCTCGCTGGATCGTCTGATGCGCGTCGTCAATTCGATCGGCGAGTATTGGGTCCAGATCGTCGAGGTCCCGTCGACCGAGAGCGACAATCACGACGATCCGGACGACATCTGACCGAATTCCGGTTTCCCCGAACAGGCGAGTTTGCTAGCCTCCGGTTCAGCCGGGGGGCGAAGTCGGGTCTGCATGATCCGCAATTCGGGGAATAGTCATGAAACACCTTCTTGTGGCCGGTCTGGCCTGTACACTGCTGGCATCACCGGCCCTCGCCGAAGGCATGAGCAATGCGTTCGGACATGCCGTGCGTGTGACCGCCGGAGAGCAGTCCTTTGACGCCTGGTTCAATGCCGATGGCAGCTATAGCGACAGCCGTGGCCTGACTGGCACATGGACCTATGACAGCCAGCTGTGCATCCAGGTCGTGACCGAGACTGGACCCAGTGAAAACTGTGGTCCGTGGAATGAGGGTCTCGCCGCCGGCGAGAGCTGGGTCACCAATGGCTGGTCCGACGATGGCAGCGCGCTGACGGTCCAGATCATCGCCGGGTAGTCACCGGACATGCCAAACGGAACGGTCCGGGGTGACGGTCGTGATGCGCGACTGTCACCCCGGCAGTTTCGCGCCTCACGCGACCGCAGGCGACGGCACCGGGCTTTCGGGCTAACATTCCGTCCAGAGCACGCCGAACCAGGGCGATGGCGAGAGGAAGACCATGTTGATTGCGCGTCTGTCCAAGATTTCCGCGACGCTTTTCGTGTCGATGGTCATGGCCATGGTCATGCTGGTTTTGCTGTGGTTCTACGCCGCGGACTGGCTCAGCTGGGTGCAGGACGGCGCCGACCTGATCGAGGATCTCATCGCCTCCATCCCGTTGGAAGCGCGGTACAATAATTTCGTCCGCCTGTTCGCCAGTGACGACAAGATCGTGCTGCTGATCTTCACGGTCATCGCCCGCATCCTTCTGGCCCTTGTCGGTGGCACCTACACCGCGCTGACCGGCGGCAATGATCGCTACAAGCTCAAGGAACCGGGGCTGATCAGCCAGGTTTCTTCGATGATGGCGACGCTCTTCCTGTCCTTTGTCGTCGCGATCATCATGCTGGCGGTGATTTCGATCGCCGCGGAAGGCGTGCTGCACAGCCTGCTGGATGCCGCAGACTGGGTCGAGGATCAGCTGGCCCGTCTGCCGATCGGTGGTCGCTGGCGTGCCGGTGTCCGCTTCGCCGTCTCGGACGACAAGATCGTGCTGCTGTTCTTTACCATCATTGCCCGCCTCCTGATCGCCGTTGTGGCGACCGGTTTCACCCGCGCCGTCAGCGGCAAGCCGGAGATCGTGGCCCCGAAGGCGAAGGCCTGAGCCTAGCGGGACAATCGTTCCGCCAGGAAGGGCAGTGACACGTCCATCCGGTAATCGATCGAGGAGTGGGTGTCGGGGAATTCCTCATAGCGGTGCTCGACGCCGAGCTCGGTCAGCTTGCGGGTCATGCGGCGGGCCCCGTAGAGCAGGTTGTACTGGTCGATATCGCCGCAATCGATCATCAGCGCCTTGAGTTGTTTGAGGCCTTCGCCATGGCGCTCGACCATGTCCAGCGGATCCCATTTCATCCATTCCGCCCAGCGTTCCGGAATGATTTCGCAGGTGTCCATGGTGACCGGCAGGCTCATGCCCAGATAGCCGCGCGGGTCGGGGTCATAGGTGGCGCCCATCGCCAGCGTCATCAGCGCGTGCAGGTCGTCGCCGGAGACTTTCGGGGCCGCTTCGAAGGCTTCCATGAAGCTCTGGATGGTGCCGCCATGCTTGTTGATGCGGCGCAGGGTGTGAGCGAAGTCCGAGGCAAAGGAGAGTTCAAAGCCTATATCACCCGAATGGCACACCGCTCCGGCCCAGATATCGGGATGGATCATGGCGTGCATGATGGCGCCATAGCCGCCGGATGACTTGCCGAACACGCCGCGATGACCGGTGCCGCCACAGCCGAACCGGGTCTCGATGGCCGGCAGCATTTCCTCGACCAGGAAATCGTCCCAATTGCCCATCGCCGCCGAGTTCACATACTGGTTGCCGCCCAGCCGTGTGAAGCAGTCAGGGAAGGCGATCACGGCCGGCTTCATGACGCCTGAGGCGATCAGCCGGTCGGCCCGCTCGGGCACGTTCTCGCCGAAATTCTTCCAGGCCACATGACCCAGCCCCGAACCGGTGAAACCGACCAGATCGACCAGCAGGGGCAGGCCGCTCCCGTCATGCCCGTCCGGCACATAGACATCGACCCGCCGCCGCAAGGGTTCACCGAGCCGGTTATTGGCAATCGCCTCGCTGTCGACGAACATCGTATGCAGCTGCCCCTTGGGCAGGGTGTGGTCGCTGTGCATGATCAGTCTCCCCGGTCGATTGGCGGCCAGACTAGGATGCGTCGCGGGCCTGGCAAATGCCTGAGCTGCGACGACAATGCGGGCAAGGCTCTGATCCATGAGTGATACCAAGCACTATATCTCGGCCAACGCCTTGCTGGCAGACAGTTTTCGCTTGGCCCGGGCGATTCTCGATAGCGGTTTCCGCCCGACCCATATTGTTGGCGTCTGGCGCGGCGGGGCTCCGGTGGGTATCGCCGTGCAGGAATATCTCGCCCATCGCGGGGTCGAGACCGACCATATCGCCATCCGCACCGCCTCCTATACCGGGATCGGCCAGCAGGACCGCAATGTCCGGGTCTATGGCGAAGGCTACCTGGTCGACACCCTCAATTCCGAAGACCGTCTGCTGATTGTGGATGATGTCTATGACAGCGGCCGCTCGATCGCCGCTGTCCTGCAGGTGCTGCGGGCCAAGTGCCGACGCAATTTCCCGTCCGATGCCCGTATCGCCACCGTCTATTACAAGCCCCTGCGCAACACGACCGAGCTGACCCCGGACTTTTACGTGCATGAGAGCGATGACTGGCTGGTCTTCCCGCATGAAATCTGTGGCCTCAGCGAGGACGAGATTGCCGCCAAGGGTGAGGCCGGTTCCGTCATCCTGACCCCATGAGCCTGGTCACGGCCGCCCAGCTGCGCGGCCTCCTCATCATGGCGGAAGGTCGGCTTACAGATGCGCAGTGGCGGTTCTGGGAAGGCGTGATGATTGAACCGGAAACCTGGCGTGCGCCGGTTGCGACCGGGTTTGATTTCGCTGTCTGGGTCGTGGCCGTGCAGCACGACCATGCCGTCTGGTTCAACAGCGTCGCCAATTGCTTCGAGCTCTCGCCCTTTTCACGGCCCGGCCAGCTGGACGCGCCGAACCGGGCAAGGGGCGAGCTGACAGACCTGATCGATCAGCTTGCCGGCTAGATGCCGGAGCCGACCGACGCGTCGGAGGTTTGCGCCGCGTGGCGCAAAGCCTGCCATCAATCCCTTGCCGAGATGTCGCCGCATCCGGTTTTCCAGGTCAAGGGCGCCGCAGGCGCCGCTTCGCGGTTTCACCCTTGAGCTGGAAAACCGGATGCGGCCTGCTGGCTGACAAGGGATGTATGGATCAGTGCGCGCCAAGGCGCCCAGCATGAAGCCGGGCGCAGGGTGTGACTTGCGGGCGCCGGCCCCGCTTAGCGCCGCCTCAGCCCGGACGGTGAATACCGCACAGTTTGTGGCCGTCCGGGTCAAGCACGTAGGAGAGGTGCAGCGTGCCCATATTGCTGGAGCGCGGCCCGGGCGCGTCCTCGACCGAGGTACCGCCATTGGCGACGGCCACGTCGTGAAACTCGACCACTTGTTCCGGCGAGGCGCATTTGAAGCCGATCGTCGCGCCATTGGAGGCTGTGGCCGGCTCGTCATTGATCGGCTGGGTGATGCAAAAGGCATTGCCATCATGCAGGTAGAAATAGCGGACATGACCGGTCGGCGACTCATTGCGGACCGGCTCGCCGGCGCCCAGCGTGCCGAGAACGGCGTCATAGAAGCGCTTCGAGCGCTCGATATCGCTCGATCCGATCATGATGTGATTGAACATGCCTGTCTCTCCCTCAAGATGGCGGCAGCGCCACCGGCTAGGCCTCGTCGAGACCGATATCGAAGTTGGGTGCCGAATGGGTCAGCGCGCCGACCGAGATTACGTCGACCCCGGTTTCGGCGATCCCGCGCACCGTGTCCAGATGGACCCCGCCGGAGGCTTCCAGCGTCACCTTGCCCTTGGCAGCCGCGACGGCGGCACGCAGATCATCCAGAGAGAAATTGTCGAGCAGCACGCTTTCAGCGCCAGCTTCGATGGCGGCGTCGAGCTGGTCGAGCCGGTCCACCTCGACCGCGATCCGGGTCATGTGTCCGGCGCTTTTGCGGGCCGCCTCGACGGCCTGGCGGACACCGCCGCAGACGGCGACATGATTGTCCTTGATCAGGATGGCGTCATCGAGTCCGAAACGGTGCAAGGCCCCGCCGCCGGCCTGGACGGCTTGCAGCTCGAAGGCGCGGAAACCGGGTGTGGTCTTGCGGGTGTGGGCGATCCGGGCGCCCGTGTCCTTGACCGCATCGACATAAGCCCGCGTGAAGGTCGCAATCCCGCTCATCCGGCCCATGAAATTCAAGAGGATGCGTTCGGCAGCCAAGAGGCCGCGCGCGCGCCCGGTCACCGAGATCAGCACATCGCCGGGTTTCACCGTATCGCCGTCTTCCATTTGCGGACTGACCAGGGCTTCGGGATCACATTGCCAGATTGCCGCCAACGCCGGCTGGAAGCCGCAGACCACGCCGGCTTCGCGCGCATTGACGTAAAATTTGGCCTCGGCCTTCGCCGGAATGCAGGCCAGCGAAGTGACATCACCGCGACCGCCCTGGTCCTCGGCAATAGCGCGGGCCACGGCGTCGTTCACCACATGGCGGGGCAGGGGCATGATCGGCATGTCGGTCGTCCTATTCGGCCGGGCCGGTGAGCGCGGCAGGCGCCAGCTCCGGTGCGGCAAGATCGTTGAGGCGCAGCGCGCTGTGGCGCGCGCCCTTGAGTGTTTGTGGGCAATCACTGCGGAAATGACCACCCCGGCTTTCACGCCGGTTCAGTGCGCCCGTCACGATGAAGCGCGCCGCGATCAGCGCATCCGCCTCGCCATGCTCGGACCGCATCGCATCGATCAGCGCCGCCAACTCGGACAATCCGGCTTCGCAACGCTCCACCCCGCAATGGCGCGACATGGCCTGACGCAGACGCATCAGGGCGAGCGGAGGCAGGCTGGGGCTTCCCCCGCCTGCGGGGGAAGTGGGCGAGCGCAGCGAGGTCGATGGGGGGGAGTCCGCCATGGCCAAGCCCCCCTCCGTCGGGCTGCCGCCCGCCACCTCCCCCGCAGGCAGGGGAGGGGCAATACGCGCAAACCGCGCGGCTGACACCAGACCTTCGGCCAACGAGTTTGACGCCAGACGATTGGCGCCGTGCAGGCCGGTGGCGGCGCACTCGCCGATCGCGAACAGGCCGGGCACCGAGGCCCGGCCGTCAATATCGGTGGCAACACCGCCCATGTGATAATGCGCCGTCGGGGCAACCGGGATTGGCGTGATACGCGGATCAATCCCGGCGCGCTGGCAGGCGGCGAAGACCGCCGGGAAACGTTCCGGGAAAGCCGCACCCACCGCCTCGCGGCAATCGAGGAAAGCGCCTTTTCCCGATGCATTCTGGCGATGTACGGTGCGGGCGACGACATCGCGCGGGGCCAGCTCGGCATCGTCATGGATCGCCTTCATGAAGCGGTGACCGGTCTTGTCGACCAGGATGGCGCCCTCGCCGCGCAGGGCTTCGGTGCACAGGGGCGCCGGATCGAGGCCGGCATTGAGCGCCGTCGGATGGAATTGCACGAATTCCGGGTCGCGGATCACGGCGCCCAGACGGGCTGCCATGGCCATGGCCTGGCCCTGGGCGATCGCCGGTGTGGTGGTCAGGGCGAACAGGCCGCCCGCCCCGCCCATGGCGAGCAGGGTGGTGTCGGCCTCAAGCGTTTCGATCTGGCCGTCCGGACCTTGCGCGATGGCACCGGTGCAGGCGCGCGCATCGCCGGTCAGGGCCACAGCCTTCCAGCCATCGCGGATCTCGATATGGTCGGCAACGCGAACCGCCTCGATCAGCGTCGCCATGATCGCCGCGCCGGCGCCATCGCCCTTCACCCTTGCGACCCGCGGCCGTGAATGCGCCGCCTCACGGGACAGCGACCAGTCCTCGCCCTCGCGCTCAAACGGCGCACCGAGTGCCGCCAGTTCCGCGACCTCCGCCGCTGCACCTTCGGCGAGGGCGAGCGCGGCCTCGCGATCAACCAGACCGGCACCCGCCGCGACCGTATCCCGCGCATGCAGCTCAGCACTGTCATCCGCCGCCAGAGCCGCCGACACCCCGCCCTGCGCCCATCCCGACGCGGCGCCGTCACCCAGCGGTGCGCCGGTCAGCAGGATGACCGGTCGCGGGGCGAGCTTGAGAGCCGCCCAGAGCCCGGCAATGCCAGCGCCGCAGATGAGGGTGGGGTGGGTCATCGCCTTTAAATCGCCACCAGATCCACACGCTTTTCCGGCTTGGTCGGGTCAAAGCTGGCGGGCTTGTCTGGCTTGGGCAGGTCGAGCATGGCCTGGACAGACGCGCGGGCGCCTTCGATCACATCGTCGGGGACGGTGACTTCATGCTGTTCCAGACGCAGGCAGTCATAGATGTTTTCCAGCGTGATCCGCTTCATGTGCGGGCACAGATTGCACGGGCGGATGAACTCCACCTCGGGCACGTCGGCGGCGACATTGTCGCTCATTGAGCACTCGGTGAGGAGGACGGCCTTTCTAGCACCGCTATCCTTGGCCCAGTCGGCCATGGCGGCGGTCGAGCCGGCAAAGTCTGCGGCCTGAACGACCTCCAGCGGGCTTTCCGGGTGGGTGATGATGACCACGCCCGGATGGGCGTCGCGCAGGTCCTGGATGTCCTGCGCCGTGAATTGCTCATGGACCTCGCAGGCCCCCGCCCAGGTCAGGATTTTGACATCGGTCTGGGCGGCGACATTCTTGGCCAGATACTGGTCGGGCAGGAGGATGACGGTATCGCTGCCAAGGCTTTCGACCACCTGCACGGCGTTGGAGCTGGTGCAGCAGATATCGCATTCCGCTTTCACATCCGCCGAGGTGTTCACATAGGTGACCACCGGCACGCCGGGATAGGCGGCCTTGATGCGGCGCACATCCTCGCCCGTGATCGAACTCGCCAGCGAGCAGCCGGCGCGGGTATCGGGGATGAGGACGGTCTTTTCCGGGGCCAGGACCTTGGCGGTTTCGGCCATGAAGTGGACGCCGGCCTGGACGATGATATCGGCGTCGCTCTCTGCTGCCATGCGGGCGAGGGCGAGGCTGTCGCCCATCAGGTCGCCGACGCAGTGGAAGATGTCTGCCGTCATGTAGTTATGGGCCAGGATGACCGCGTTCTTTTCCTTTTTCATCTGGTTGATGGCGTGGATGAGCGGCGCCTTGGCGGGCCACTCCATCGGTGTCACGACATGGCTGACCTTGGCATAGAGATGGTCCGTCGCCGCCTTGACCTCGTCGGTATAGGCCAGTTCGGGCCGATCCTGATCAAAGTCCTGGAGCGTGCCGTCCATGTTCATCCGGTCCATTTTTCCCTCACTTTTGCTCAAATCGAGCATATCCAGGGTCTGAAAAGAGGCGATGGCTGGAGGGCCATCACCTGCAAACGCGGCTTATGCTCGAAATGAGCTTAACCGTGACGCAGATATATGCTCACAGTGAGCATTGCGCAAGGTCTCAGAGCAAGCTGGTGGAAACGGTTGCCGACGCCGCGCTATAGCCAACTGCGCCAAGGGCAAGGGCCGGAACAATCAGGCGCCAACGGACGCGCCGCTGGCCGGCACAGAACAAGGCCACCATGAGAAGGAGGGCCGCCGCCGCTCCCATCCATCCGAAGATCGAGTATTTGATGGCCAGGAGGGCGAGCGCGACCGCGGTGCACAAGCAGCCTGCGCGCGCAAAATCGGAAAAACTCAAACGCTCGGACACGTTGTTCCCCAACAACACGATAGCCAATCTGTGATGGTCAAATACATCAGCGCAATCATTCCGGCAATATCGGGTCTGGGGATCAGAAGGGCGCCGGGCTGTCAAAGCTGACCGGGGCACCGCCATCGGGATGGCGAAATCCCAGTTGCTGCGCGTGCAGGCACAGGCGGTCGCTGGCGGCCAGTGCCTCGGGTGGCGCGTAGAGATTGTCGCCCAGGATCGGATGGCCCAGATGCAGCATGTGGACGCGCAGCTGGTGACTGCGTCCGGTCAGCGGGCTGAGGCGGACCCGGGTGACACCGTCGGTGATCTCCAGAACCTCCCAGTCGGTCACGGCATTGCGGCCCCGCTCATGGCAGATCATCTGGCGTGGACGGTTGGGCCAGTCGGTGATGATGGGCTGGTCAACGCGCCCGGTGGTCTCGGCCATCTCACCGTCGACGATCGCAATATAGGATTTGGACGTCATCCGTTTTTCGAACTGCTTGCCGATATGGGCCTGGGCGTGCGCCGTCAGCGCCAGCACGATGACGCCGGATGTGTCCATGTCGAGCCGGTGGATGATGCGCGCTGTCGGGAAGTCGGCCCGGGCCCGCGCCTCCAGGCAATCGGCCCGTTCCGGCCGGTTGCCGGGCACGGTGAGCAGGCCGGACGGCTTGTCGATCACCAGGATGTGGTCGTCGCGATGGAGGACCGGCAGCGGCCCGACGGGCGGCGGAGTGTACTCAAACGGACGCAGCGCGGCGTTATGTGTGTCGCGGCCCGACATGGTCGCTCAGCCGTCACGCAAGCGCGGTGTCGACAAGCCAAGCGAGGGCAGGCCGGCCAGCGCTTCGCGGCGATAGCGGAACAGTTCGGCTGGCCGGCCACCGGTGGCGCTTTCCACCTTGCCGGTACCGTCGACAAAGCCGGTCCGGTCCAGGGCGCGGCGGAAATTCTGCTTGTGCAGGCGATAGCCGACAACCGCCTCGACCACCTGTTGCAGCGCCGACAGGGTGAAGACTTCGTCCATCAGCTCGAACACCACCGGGCGGTATTTGATCTTGCCGCGCAGGCGGGAAATGGCGGTGGCCAGGATGCGGCGATGGTCCGACGCCATCGCCTGTCCCAGGCCCGGCGCCACCAAATTCGGCTCGGTCTGGCCGTCACGGGCGGCTTCCTCGACCAGGCCGGCTTCGTAGAGCAGTTCATAGCGATCCAGCGCCCGGCCTTCCTGCCAGCCGCCGGGGTTGAGGCCGAAACACTGTTTGATCCGGTCATGACAGGAGGCGCGGCGACCCGGTCCGCCAGCTTCGTCCGCCCAGGCCGACAGGCGCGGCAGGATCTGGCTGTCGATGATGTCGGGGCGACCGTCGCGCCAGTCTTCCCACGGGAAGAAGCGATACCAGCCCCGCCATTGGCCGCCGCCTTCGGGGGGATTGGAGACATTGGGCGTCAGCGCCAGATAGCCGATCGAGATGATACGGTTGTCTTCCGAGCCGGTCATGGCCGCAACCGGTGCCTCGCGGCCGCGGTCGCCGAACGTATAGAGCTGTTCGACATAGCCGAGCTGGAAGCGGGCCTGCTCGTCGACCCAGCGCCTCAGCCCGATCTCAAGCGTGCGGTGCTCGGTCGGGTCGAAGGGACCGAAGGGCAGGGCTTCACCGCCGCCCGGCTGCGGTACGATCAGGACTTGCGGCACATCACCATCGACCGCCAGGATGACCGCATTGAGGCCGACGGAGAGGGCGAGGCCTGTTGTCACTTGCGGCCAGCCTCGAAGGCCGCCAGCACGGTCTCGAACCGATCCAGGAACAGGATCTGGGCCTGTTTGACGGGCAGCGGCTTGATGGCGATCTCCAGTCCGGCCGGGGGACGACCGAAGAATTTCACGGATTCGCCATGGCTGAAACCGGCGATCTGGGTGGCCTCGAAATAGGCACAGATCACATCGGCCCGCTTGATCTTGCGTTTGACCTCGGCCGGCAGCTTCGCCGGCAGGCCGAAGCGCAGCTGGATCGCCGCCTCGAGCCGGTCCTCGAACTCGCGGTAATTGACGCCCAGCGCCGCCTTGAACGGGCTGATCATGTCACCGATGACGTATTCCGAAGCATCATGCAGCAGGGCCGCAACACGCCATTTGTCCTCGATTCCGGGGTAGAGAAACTCGAGAATTTCCAGCACCACCACCGAGTGCTCGGCGACCGAGAAGGCGTGATCGCCGGCGGTCTGCCCGTTCCAGCGCGCCACCCGCGCCAGGCCGTGGGCAATGTCCTCGATCTCGACGTCAAACGGCGAGGGGTCGAGCAGGTCGAGCCGCCGACCGGAAATCATCCGCTGCCAGGCACGCGGGGCTTCTTTGGCTTTGGTCGTCTTGGCAGCAGCGGGCATGTCATCCATCTCGTCAGCATCTTGCGGGCAGGGGAGATAGCAGAGAAGCGCCGCCGGGACCAATCCCGCCATCGCCTTGTTCACAGCTGCTGTGCCGCCATGCCGCACCGCTTTTGATTGACCCGGGCGGAAATAGGGCGCGAAATGTCCCTATCAAAATGAGGGAGATAAAACATGAGTCTGACACGTGTGGTCCTGCGGCTCGGCCGCAACCCCAAGGCCGGTTTCCCCGAGGGCGATGACGCTCATGGTTATGTCGTCGTGGCGCCGCTCGACAAGGACGGCAAGCTGGATCTCGAACTCTGGCGCGCCAACAAGGCGGCCTGCACGGTCGACCGCTTTTCGCCCGACCCCGATGACAAGGCCGATGGCTGGCTCAGCCACCGCGGGTCGCACTGGTTCTTCCGCTATGACGAAGAGGATGAGGGCCCAGACGAGCCGGTCTTCCGGCTCGGCGATCACATGATGCGGGTCGGCGAATACCTCACCATCCACGAAGCCGATGGCGATGATTTGACCTATCGGGTGACCGAGGCCGTGTCGGTCTAGGCGGAGTCCTGCACCTGGGTTTGATGGGGACAGGACCCCCACGCGTTTGTCATCCCCGCTGGATGTCCGGCGCAGGCCGGACGCAAGGCGGGGACCAACATGTTCGAACACATAGGCCCCTGACTTGCGCCCGGCCTTCGCCGGGCGTTCATCAGGGGTGACAAGGAAGTGAGCGCTCGACACAAAAAAGGGGGGCAGACATATTCAACCCGTCCATCCCGCGTCAGCCCGGCCGATGGTGCCGTGCGGTGAACAGGACTGTTCCCGCTATTCCTCGGCCACGATCGCCAGCGTCGACAGGTCCGGGCTGATGGCCAGGCGGGTGACGCCGGTCAGCCAGTCAATGGCGCCAATCGGCTCCCAACCACCCCAGGCCCGCCAGACCAGGCGGTTGTCATGGACGGCGATGAAGGTGATGCGGTCGTCCGGCAGGACGGCCACCGCGAAATCCTGGCTGGTGCCGGGCAGGGCGAACATTTCGCGCAATTCGCCGGTCTGGGTGTTGAGCGCGTGCACCGTGTGGATACCGGCCTCGTCGGCCAGGGTGACATAGATTGCCGGGCCGCGACCGGCCCGGAAGAAGCTGCGGCCAGGATTGTCGGCGATATGGGTGACGGTCTCGGGCGTTGTCGTGCGGTCGATCAGCTGCAGCGTCATCGGTTCGCCGAGATGGAAGACGGCCACGGCGGACATGTCACCGGAAAAACCGTAATAGCCGACCGGGGCCAGCGCCTCGGCGGGCTGGCGGTCGGTATTGTCGGGATTGGCCAGATAGGCGTTGCCGGCATAGCCGCCCGGCGGCTGGAAGATATAGCTGAGACGGCCATCCGGCGCGATGCGCGGCGAATACTCGCTCTCGCCCGGCGTCTGCGTTACGGGCGTGGTTTCACCGCTGGCCAGGTCGAGGCGCCAGACATCGGTTTCACCGGTCTCGTCGTCGGCCGTGTAGAGGAGGCCTCCATCAGGGGTAAAGAAGGGCTGATTGTCATAGCCGGGCCGCGTGATCCCGCCCAGCGATGCACCGAGCACGGGCGCTTCGCCGGACCAGTCGAGGGCGAACAGATGGATGTCCGTGCCCGGAGGCGCAGCAGCCTCTTCCTCACTGGCCTCTTCCTCACTGGTCTCGACTGTATCAGCCTGCGTATCAGGCGCCGTCGTGTCCGGCGTCGAAATGTCGTCATCGACAGCGGGTGAACAAGCCGCCAGAGCGGCGATCGAAATCAGGCTGAGCCAGGTTTTCATGCGCGTTTCCTTACCGCTGCGGCGCCGACTCCATAGCCGGCTCCGAAGGCGCACATGACGCCGGTCTCGCCGACGGCCATGTCGTCGGAGTGCATCTCGAAATTCATCACCACCGAGGACGAGGAGGTGTTGCCGTATTCGTGCAGGATGGCGGGCGCATTGTCCTCGGTGCGGTCGCGCTCGAGAATGCGTTTGGCGATCAAGTCGACCATGCGGATATTGGCCTGGTGCAGCCAGGTGCGGCGCACGTCTGCCGGGGCGAGCTCGATCTGCTCCATCATCCGTCGGGCCACCTGCGGGGCAAAGCCGACCACATCCTTGAAAACACGGTGACCGTCCTGGTCGAGATGCGGGGCGAAATCGGGATCAACGGTGCGTTCGGCGATATTGATGAAGCCATAATCCGAGCGCAGGGCCGAGGACCACTTGTTCTCGGCATGGGTGCCGATCACGTCCCAGCCACCCGACTTGCCGTCATCGGCCTCGACAATCATTGCTGCCGACGCGTCACCGAAGATGAAATGCACCTCGCGCCGCGAATGAACATTGATGCAGGTCATCATTTCCGGTGAGCAGACGAGGATGCGTCTGGCCTGGCCGGACCTGATCATGCCATTGGCCAAATGCAGGCCATACAGCGCTGAAGCGCAGGCCATGGTCATGTCGAAGGAGAAACCGGTCGACCCTATGGCCTCCTGGATTTCGCAGGCGACAGCCGGGAAATTGCGTTGCTGGGCCGAGGAGGCGACGATGACGCCGTCAATGTCCGAGCCGTCATAACCGGCCTTGTCCAGCGCGATGCGAACCGATTTGAGGGCGAATTCGGCCTGTGTCGACACCTCGTCAATACCGCGCGGCGGAATCCGGGGTGTCATCGCGTCGATGTCGAGAATTCCGCTTTTCTCATAGACATGCCGGCGTTCGATGCCGGAGGCGCCCTTGATGAACTCGCTGGAGGACAGCGGGACTTCCTCGGCCTCGCCGCTGGCGATGGCGGCCGCGTGCTCGGTGTTGAAGCGGGTCGCCCAGGCATTGTAGCTGGCGACGAGCTCGTCATTCGTGATGACATTGTCGGGGACCCAGTATCCCGTCGATCGGATGAGGCTGTTTTTCACGGCGTTGGACTCTGTTCTTGTCCTTGATGTGACCAGCCTAAAGCATGATTGCCATCGATCAATCCACGCTGACATTGCAAGGATGATGCGCGACCGCCTCGAAAACGGGCAGGCGTGCACAATTTCGCGGCGCGCTGCTGCCAATCCCGGCAAAACATCGCTGCAAAGTCGACTCGCGGCGATTCCCCGGCCTAGCTCTTCGCAATCGCAACAAACAACACGCGCTGTTTCGGGAGAGCCCCATGGATAGTGGCAATAACGCCTGGATCCTGACATCCACCGCCCTCGTCCTGTTGATGACATTGCCCGGACTGGCGCTGTTCTACGGCGGTATGGTCCGACGCAAGAATGTCCTGTCCACCCTGATGCAAAGCCTCGGAGCGGCTGCGGTCGTGACCGTCTTGTGGGCGCTGGTCGGCTATTCCCTGGCTTTCTCCGATGGCGGCGTGGCCAATGGTTTCGTCGGTGGCCTCGGACGGCTTGGCCTGTCCGGGATCATGCCCGACACGATGTCCGGTGACTTGCCGGAAAACCTCTTCCTGATGTTCCAACTCACCTTTGCCATCATCACCGTCGCGATCATTGCCGGTGCGGCGGTCGAGCGGATCAAGTTCTCGGCCTTCATGGTCTTTGGCGCCGCCTGGCTGATCCTGGTCTATGCCCCGATCTGTCACTGGGTGTGGGGTGGCGGCTTCCTTGGCGAGGCCGGCGTGCTCGACTTTGCCGGCGGTGCGGTCGTGCATATCAATGCCGGTGTGGCCGGACTGGTGCTGGCCAAATTCCTCGGCCCCCGCAAGGGCTATCCCGGCTCCAACCTGGCGCCCGACAATCTGGTCCTGACCGTGATCGGTGCGGGCCTGCTGTGGGTCGGCTGGTTCGGTTTCAATGGCGGCTCGGCGCTGGCGGCTGACGGCGCGGCTGCCCATGCCTTCGTCACCACGCAGATCGCGGCCGCCAGTGCGGTGCTGGTCTGGATCGGCCTGGAGTGGATACTGCGCGGCAAGGCCAGCGTCCTCGGCGCCGCTTCCGGTGCCATTGCCGGCCTCGTCGCTATCACGCCGGCGGCCGGCTTCGTACCGACCTGGTCGGCCTTCATCATCGGGGCCGGCGGCGCCTTCGGGGCCTATTGGGGCGTCACCGCGATGAAGAAGGTGCTCAAGGTCGACGACACGCTCGACGCTTTCGGCCTGCACGGTGTGGGCGGGCTTGTCGGCGCCATCCTGACCGGTGTTTTTGCCTCCGAAGCGATCGGCGGCACGGCGGGCGCCTTCGAGGGCAATGTGATGCAGGTCTGGACCCAGACCTGGGGGGCATTGGCCGCCGCGATCTACTGCGGCGTGGTCACAACTGTCATACTTTTCGTGCAATCCAAGATCATGCCCATGCGCGTCGACGAGGAAGGCGAGATTTCCGGCCTCGACACCACGCTGCACGGTGAGTCCGTTGGTTGAATTTGGCGGCTAACCCTTAGCCGACACACATCTTTCGTCCTGGCCTGTCCTCCCCGGCCTGTGACGTATACTTGGCCCGGCCCGTCGCCCCTGTTCGCAGGGGTTGGCGGGCCGGGCCTCTTTTTATCTAGGTTTTCAAAATTGTATGGCGTGTATTTGCCTGTGTGTGCGGGCTACAGCCCGCTCAGCACGACGACGAAACCGACCCAGACGACTGCGTCGAGGGTATTGGATGCATATTCGAATATCGAATGGCGCCGCATGATGTCTCTCCTGTGTTGAAAGGCAGGATGGCGCGGCGGGGTGACAGAAGCTGTCAGGGCCTGGTCGATGCGCCGGGTTGGCCGGCCTCGTTCAGCAGGCTGCCGATTGCAGCACCGAGTTCCAGGTCGGTGATGGACCCGAAGCGTTGCAGCCGAACATGTCCGCCGGCGTCGATCAGAATGCTGGTCGGGGTGCCCTGCATGCCATAGCGGGTCATGGTCTGCGGGATAATTCCGGACGTGGCCGGGGCATCGATGCCGACCGGGAAGGTGATCCGGTTTTCATGCATGAAGGCAGCCAGCGCGGCGCGATGTCCCTGGGCTTCGTGGTGCTCGAACACGCTGTGCAGGCCGAGCACGACAAGCCCTTGTTTGCGAAAGGCGAGGTCGGCCCGCCGGGCTTGCGGCAGGGCATGTGAAACACAGCCCGGGCACAGCATCTGAAAGCATTCGAGCAGGATGACGCGTCCCGACAGGCTTGCCAGTGAGGGCGGCACGTCACCGCCATTGACCCATTCGGTCGTGATGAGTTCCGGGGCTTTTTTCAGGTTCATGATTTTCGCTCTTGAAGGGCGGCCCGCCAGCCGGAGCCGGCGGGCCGGCTGGCCTAGCTGGCGCTGACGGGTTTGACGCTGGGGAAGTCGACTTCGACGTCAAACACGACATTGACGTAGTTGGTGAACAGGTTGAGCGCGATGTGAGCGACGATCTCGACAATCTCTTCGTCATCGAAGCCGGCGGCGCGCAATTCAGCCAGCGCTGACGGATCGACATGTCCGCGTTCTTCAACGACGGCGAGGGCGAAATCGAGCGCTGCCTGGGTGCGAACGTCATCGGCCCGCCCCTTGCGGGCGTCGTCCATCTGCGCGGCCGTCAAACCCGCTTTTTTGCCCAGGACCGTGTGGGCTGACAGGCAGTATTCACAGCTATTGCGGTTGGCGATGGCAACAGCGATTTGCTCACCCAGCCGGGCACCGATGCGACCGGTCCCGAGAGCGCCGAAACTGCCCAGCATTGACTTCAGGGCCGCCGGCGAATGGGCCACGGTTCCGAACATGTTGATCACCGCGCCGAACTGGCTGCGCACGGCATCCATCAGCTCTTTGCGTTCGCCGGTGGCGTTGGCGGAATCGAAGGGGGGAATATGCGGCATGGGAGTCTCCTGACAGATGATAGTATCGAGTCGATACGGTTTCGTATCTAGGCGGGCACGCCGGCGATTGCAAGGGTAGTATTGAGTCGATACAGTGAGGGCATGATGACGCCCACACATTCCGCTCGCCTGCTCGAGCGGCTGAGCCGCCTGATCCACAACGAGGCCCACGCGCACGGGCTGAAGCCGGTGCAGTGGGATGTCGTGCGTTATCTGGCCGCCGCCAACCGGTTTTCCCGATCGCCCTCGGCCGTGACCAGCTATCTCAACCTGACCAAGGGGACCGTGTCGCAGACGATCAACGCGCTGGAAGCCAAGGGGTTTGTGGTCAAACACGCCGATGCGACCGACCGGCGCCGCGTCACACTGGATCTCTCGTCGCACGCGCGTGCTGCGTTGAAGGATGACCCCCTGCTGCGGATATCGTCGCATATGGATGCCCTGAAGGAAGACAGCCGTCGCGGTCTCGACGCAGGGCTGGGCGAACTTCTCGACAGGTTGATCCGGGAGCGGAATGGGCGCCCCTTCGGTGTCTGCCACACCTGTCGCCATCACAGGCCGGGTCGCGAGGAGGGTCAGGGTGGTTTCTGCAATCTGCTGCAGGAAGGCCTGACCGTCGAGGACGGCAACCTGCTGTGCGTCGAGCACGCCGCCTGACCTGTTTCGCAGCGACCGCTGGTGGTGGCTGTTGATGCCTGATATTTCTGGACCACGAACCGCGAGGCAGGGACCGTGCATAGGCGCGAGCACGCGTGTTGGCGGGACAGGACGGGGACAGGACGGGGGCAAGACATGCAGCGCTATCTGGTACGACTTCTGTTTTCGTTGCTGGTCATGTCCGGCCTGACCATGCCCGCTCTTGCGCAGGCGGATACCCAATCCTTGGCGATTGATGCGTATCTGGACGAAGCCATGCCGGCCGCATCCGCGCCCGGTCTGGCCTGGGCGATCCTCGATAATGGCGATCTGCGTGTGGGGTCGCGCGGCGAGCGCATCGCGGGCAGTGGCCTGCCTGTCAGCAGTGACACACCCTTCGCGCTGGGCTCGGTCTCCAAAAGCTTCACCGCGCTCGCCATCATGCAGCTGTTGGAAGCGGGCGAGGTCGATCTGGACAATGCTGTTGCGGACTATCTCGAAGGCTTCGCCGGCCAGCCCGGTGGGGCGGTCACGATCCGGCAATTGCTGAGCCATACCAGCGGCTGGTCCACCGTGCAGGGAAACAGTTTCCAGACCGGTCGGGCCGACCAGGACAATACGCTCGCCGGGAATGTGAGCCAGCTGGCCGAGACCTCGCCGGCCCGGGAAGCCGGCACAGCCTGGCAGTATTCCAACGCCAATTACCTGATCCTCGGTGCGGTGATTGAAGCGGTCAGCGAGCGTGACTTTGCCGCCTATGTCGAAACCGAAATCCTCGCCCCGCTCGGCATGGATGACAGTTCTGTCGGCGGGCGCGCGGCCGGTGACGCCATGGCAATCGGCCATACACCCTGGTTTGGCGCCCGGCGCCCGGTTCCCGTGCAGGGCGGGGCGTCAGGCGGCATGGCACCGGCAGGCGGTATCGTCGCCAGCGCAGCCGACATGGCTCTGTATCTGGCGATGATGACCAATGGCGAGGATGACCTGATCACCGCGGACCACAAGGCGATGATGACGCGTCCGGCCAGCGCCGCCTCACCGTTTTACGGGTTTGGCTGGTTCATCGATGCCGATGCCGCCTACCACACCGGGCTCACCCCCGGGGTCGAGACCCTGGCCATCCTGTCACGCTCGCAGCAAAGGGGCGGGGTGGTGCTCGTGAATGCCAATAGCGGCATGGGATTTGGCGTGACCGGCGACATTCTGGCAGGCATGAGCGCATTTGCGCTTGGAGAAACGCCTGAAAGCGCCGGCCCGCATCTCGGGACGCAGAGCCTCTATGTGATGGTGCTGGTCCTGCCCGTCCTCTTCGTTGCGGGGATCGTGCTGGCTTGGATGAAGCGGGCCGGTCTTCGAGCCAAATCCGGCATTGCCGGCTGGTTCAGCCTGGTCTTCCCGGTGTTCTCCACCCTGGCCATGGCCTGGGTCTTTGTGGACCTCATGCCGAAACTCTTCGGCGCACCGCTGGCGACCTTTTATCTCTACCAGCCGGACATGACGATCCTGCTCGTCGCCAGCGCGGTGACGGGCGTCGGTTTCTCGGTGTTCAGACTGGCCCTGGCCCTGAGCGGTCGCCGCTAGAGCTTCTCGACGAAGCCTACAGCTTCTCCACAAAAACCGTACCGGCCGAATAGCCCGCCCCGAAGGAGCAGATCAGCCCCTTCTCGCCAGCCTCGAACCCGTCATGGTGGCGGTGGAAGGCGACCAGGGAGCCGGCACCGGCGGTATTGGCGAACTCGTCGAGAATGATCGGTGCCTCTTCCTCGGTGAATTCGCGGCCGAGGACCTTCTTGGCCACCATCATGTTCATGTTGATATTGGCCTGGTGCAGCCAGAGGCGTTTCATGTCGGCCGGCTCGAGACCGAAATTGCCCATGTCGGTGAGGATCATTTCGGCGACCATCGGGCAGACTTCCTTGAAGACCTTGCGGCCCTCCTGCACGAAATAGCGATCCTCAAACTCAGGCGCGGGCTCTTCCGACGCGTTCAGGAAGCCGAAATTCGAGCGGATATTGTTGGAGAACTTGGTCATCAGATTGCGACCGATGATCTTCCAGCCCTGACCACCGGCGACGTCCTCATGCTCGATCAGCATGGCCACGGCCACATCGCCGAAGATGAAATGGCTGTCGCGATCGCGGAAATTGAGCTGCGGCGTGGTGATCTCCGGCGTCACGACGAGGACCGACTTGGCCATGCCGGTCTCGATCATGTTGACCGCATTGATGATGCCGAAGGTTCCCGAGGAACAGGCCACCGTCATGTCGAAGCCGAAGCCCTCAATGCCCAGCGCGTCCTGGATCTCGATCGCCATCGAAGGGTAGGTGCGTTGCATCGAGGTGGCCGAGCAGATCACGGCGTCGACATCGGCGGCGTCGCGGCCTGCTGTTTCCAGCGCTTCCTTGGCCGCAGCGACACCGGCTTCGGCCATCAGCGACAGCGCTTCATTGGGGCGCGGTTCGGCGCGCGGGCGCATGCGGGCAATGTCCAGCACGCCTTTCTTGTCGATCGTATAGCGCGACTTGATGCCCGAGGCTTTCTCGATGAAGCCGGAGGAGGACGGGTTTTTCGCCTCGACCGCGCCGCGCTCGATGGCGTCGGCATGCTCGGCGTTGAAGTGCTCAACATAGGCGTTGTAGCAGGCCACGAGTTCGTCGTTGGAGATGGACTCGTCTGGCGTCCAAAGGCCGGTCGACCGGATTACCGCGCTCATATACTTCACTCCGAAACGGGTATGTCAGGGCGCGCAACTTAGTGGCTGCACCAAGGCCCGTCACCTGCACAGCTGCGCATGCCTGTCCCGCGAGGCTTTGACGCCGGGGCAGAGCAATGCGAGACCTTTGTTTCAAGCCATTGGTTCGGGGAGATTGATCCATGAAGACACGCGCCGCCGTCGCCTTTGAAGCGGGCAAGCCGCTGGAGATTGTCGAAGTAGACCTGGAAGGCCCGAAGGCCGGCGAGGTCCTGGTCGAGATCAAGGCGACCGGGATCTGCCACACCGATGAATTCACCCGCTCCGGTGCCGATCCGGAAGGCGCCTTCCCGGCCATTCTCGGTCATGAGGGCGCCGGCATTGTCCGCGAGGTCGGTCCGGGCGTGAAAGACCTCAAGGTCGGCGATCATGTCATTCCGCTCTACACGGCCGAGTGCCGGGAGTGCGAATACTGCCTCAATCCCAAGACCAATCTGTGCCAGAAAGTCCGCGCCACCCAGGGCCAGGGCGTGATGCCGGACGGCACTTCGCGCTTTTCCTACAAGGGCGAGAAAATCCTGCACTATATGGGCTGTTCGACCTTCTCGAACTTCACCGTCCTGCCCGAGGTCTCGCTCGCCAAGGTCCGCCAGGACGCGCCCTTCGACAAGATTTGCTATATCGGCTGCGGCGTCACGACCGGCATTGGCGCGGTGATGTTCACCGCCAAGGTCGAGCCCAATTCCACCGCTGTTGTCTTCGGCCTGGGCGGGATCGGTCTCAATGTCATCCAGGGCCTCAAACTGATCGGCGCGAAACAGATCGTCGGCGTCGACATGAACCCGGCCAAACAGGCCATCGCCCGCCAGTTCGGCATGACCGATTTCGTCAATCCCAAGGACCACAAGGACCTGGTCGGCCATCTGGTCGAGCTGACCGGCGGCGGGGCGGATTATTCCTTTGAATGCATCGGCAATGTCGAGGTTATGCGCGCGGCACTGGAATGCTGCCACAAGGGCTGGGGCGAGAGCATCATCATCGGCGTCGCCCCCGCCGGTGCCGAGATCCAGACCCGCCCCTTCCAGCTGGTCACCGGCCGCGTCTGGCGCGGCTCCGCCTTTGGCGGCGCCCGCGGCCGCACCGACGTCCCCAAGATCGTCGACATGTACATGGAAGGCCGCATCGATATCGACAGCCTGATCACCCACAAGCTCAAGCTGGACGACATCAACAAGGGCTTTGACCTGATGCACGCCGGCGAGAGCATCCGGGCTGTGGTGGAGTATTAGCCTTACTCACCCACACCGTTGTCATCCCGGACGGATGTCCCGCGAAAGCGGGACGCAGATCCGGGACCTATGTGGCGGCAATCATATAGGTCCCTGACTTTCGCCCGGCCTTCGCCGGGCGTCCATCAGGGATGACAAACTTGACGTTTCGCCATTCGCGCCCCGGCGCACACCCCGCCATAAACCGCTTGCCGAGAGTTCGCTGGCTGACAAGCGAACTATGGTTCCTTGCGCGCCAGGTGGCGCGGCAGGATGAGCGCGGTAACCGTGGGATTGTCTGTTTGACGTGCTGTTATATTGGGTGGCCGGACGGGGGACCGAGGTGGCCGCCAAGGTCCCCCTGCCGTCGTTGCGACCGTCGTGGGATAGGGCTTTCGCCCGTCGTCATCAGGGTCCGGCGGCGGCCCGGCTTCTTGTTGCTTGTTGACTTGAGTGGGTCAGACCTTTCGGTC